>Ga0214542_1012411_pt1 | contig 11001 bp, 12 predicted proteins | sample CNSS1metaG_FD_160096 | JGI IMG/M metagenome (GOLD analysis project Ga0214542, IMG submission 160096) | Root nodule microbial communities from cowpea collected in UCLA plant growth center, Los Angeles, California, USA - CNSS1 | ecosystem: Host-associated > Plants > Roots > Nodule | place: USA...
TTTATAAGATTCATACAAGAGAAAAAAAAAAGAAAGAAAGATCACACCCATTCACAAAAATCTTAAATCTTAGAAGATCTCTTACAATGACACACAAGACGATCTTGAATCCTATTAAAAATTTCTATTATCTACTAAATCCTACTACCAAAAATATTTTGATAACCTTAATAAAGAAAGAAAGTAAAACACATCCAAGATATTAGAAAAAGAAACAAGATGATTTTAAGAAATTTAAAGTAATAACAAAAAAAAATGATCATCTTCAATGCGATTTGTCTAATCAGATAATTTTAATGTTGGGTTGCCCCTAATCAGTTAGGCCTAAATGCTGGCCCATAGGGTGCCAAGGCCCCTCAAGCAGCCAAGGTCCCTCATTCTGCACTTACTTGTCAAAATCAGTGTTCTCGCTCTTCCGTTTTCTCTCCACAGAAGCTGTGCTAGGGTTTGAGTCTTACCCTTCTTTGTGTTAACTGAACCCCATTCTTCAATCCATGTAAGTTGATTCTCCACCGTACCTTTTTCATTCCTAGCTCTATCATTATGATTCAATTAGGGTTCACCATGGTAACCCAATTTGAATCTATTTCACTGTTTTACAGATCGTGAATCTCGTCTGTGGTTGGTAGTACTCACTTGCTTGGGTGTCGGGATATTATGCTAGCTTTTTTCTAAGTTAGGGAAGCTAGGGTTTATGTATTTAAATTTATTTTGCCGATTTTTGGTTTGTTTGTATGGCTGTGATGCTTGAATGAGGTTGTTGGTGAATAAAAATGTATGGTGTGTGAGTATGGTGATTGATGTGGCGCTACTCTTTTTCTACATTGCACACTTTTCATAAAATGAAGATTCCTATAGTGTTAACCGTTGGATCGAGCTGAAATGTTAACAGCTGATTCTTAACACAATATTCTTCACTTTGACTGGTCGGATCTTTAATCGGAGCTCTGTAGTGAGAGCAGTTTTTATCGCAAGGTCACTATAGTTTGGTTGTTGACAACACTGCACACCTTTCTTAAAATGAACATTACTACTTCGTTAACCGTTGGATCGAGCTAATACTTTAACAACTGATTCTTAACACATAGTGTTTGACTTTGACCGGGTCGATCTTGAAGTGAGAGCATTTTTTATCGCAAGATCACTATAGTTTGGTTGTTGACAACATTGACCTTTAATGCTTGTTTGGTGTACAACATTCTTTATAGTTATTCAATTAAGTTGGTTCTTATTTCATTTGGTTCTTGATTCAATCATATTTAATTTGAATATAAATACAAATTTTTCTGAGCTTTACACAAGCTGCCGTTTTATTTCTAAAATCCCAAAATCATTTGCATAATGTGATGTTAAGTTGGATTGCTATGTTAAAGCATGAGATGAGTGAATATGCATGAGCAAAGATAGTTTATGGGTTGTGAATGATGAGTTTAGCATGATCTTGGTATGGAATATACATGAATGGTTGGTTACATATGTGGTCATGAATTTGGTATGAATGAGAAAATCTATAGTTTGTGATGAATGGGTTTAACATAATTTGGATATGCTACATGTATGGCTGGTTCCATGGTTTGAGAATGATGAACTGGTATGGATTTGACATGGAATATGAGTGAGGGTTGGTTATAAAGGTTGGCATGAGACTTATATGCATGACAAGTATTAATTGGTTGGTGGAATATGAATCGTATGTGGTTAGGACATAATTCCATGAGCCTCTAGGTGAGACTTCATGGTGGTGCCTCAGTTAGTCGGGACGTAATTCCATGGCCCCTTTTAGTGGGAGTTCATGGTAGTGCCAGCTCGGGGGTGAGCAGCTCGGTAGAGCAGGGAAATCCACCACAAGTGCAAGCATCCACTGAATCTGACTAAATTATGTGTCCAGATGATTCGTGTCTGAGTCTTAGTGTATTGTTTGCAAGTCATAACATGATGGGTTAACATATGTATCTTGAACTATGAAATTGTATGTAACTACATGATAAACTATTTTTCGGCCCTAGCTTACCCTTCTGTTGTTTGTTTTATGTTCGGTATGTGTGGTTTTCTCTTTTTGCGATGATTATCAATTTATTGATGTGAGCAGATGCGAGGAACACCCATGGTCAATAGGGAGGTGATGGTTCCGTTGTGTAGCCCACCTATGATAGATTCTACTATTTTGGGCTTTCTGATAGGAACACCCATGTACTATTTTTGTCCTTTAATACCATAATAACTACTGTCAAGTTCTTTTATTTTGTTTAGTCTTAGCATCTTGGTGTGCTTGATATCGCTATCGTTAAGCGATCAAATTACCACTACTTAACTTTAGCAACTTCAGTATTGCCAAATTATTAGTGAACAGAATAGTTAGGGTTAAGATAACCCTGAGTCGTCTCACAACGAATACAGAATTGATCTCAAATATTTGATTCTTATAAAAATGCAATTAAAACTAGCAACTATAAAAATAGGGGGTTTTGATATGCAAAGAAAATGACACGGAAGATTGTAAACACAGTAATAGTAAATAGGTCAATTCCATTGCTTTTTCTAAATAAGATTCTTCATTGGTTATCTAGAGATTATTGTTAAATTAATTATTGTTGTTGATTTACAAATCAATCAATGTAAAGACTCAATTCATTTGTTGGCATTCTCACTTTTAATCAAAGTACAGTCTCAATTAAAAGTGAGAATTTTTAGATTATCCATAGTAAATTCAATCAAAGTACAGTCTCAATTAAATTTTACTATGCCTAATCATGTCTATTCCTTTGTTTCTTCACCAAATAGAAAACTTAATTAATCAAAGTAAAGTCTTGACTAATTTTAGTTAAAGTAATTACCTCTAATCAAAGTAAAGTCTCAATTATTGGCAAAAACTTATTTAATCAAATGAAAGTTTCTAAATAAAATCAAAGTAAAGTCTCAATTTAATTTAAAAACCTTTTAACTCATATGATTAGCATGCATGTAGATTTAAAATCATTATTTTCTATTCGATGAAGAAGCAAAGGACATAGATAAACAAAAACCACAACAATAATCAAAATAACAAACACATAAATTCATCTAACCTCAGAATCCAGTTAAGAAATTATAATGGAATCAACCCTTAAAGCCTAGCCCTCCATGGCTTTGATGGAATACATGGTAATATGATGAAGGAAAGAAAATAAAAGAAAAGAAAGAATGAGAGATGTGGTGGAGACGGTATCTGCCAAAACTAGAGAGTTCTAAGTTGTAAGTTGTATGCGTTGCTGTAGCTGCGTTGTTAATGGTGGTGGTGGCAGCGTGAAGAGGATGGTTGCCGTGGAGGGGGTGCAAGGTTGAGCTGCTGATGCGTGAAGCTCGCGGTGGTGCAGAAGGTTTCAGTGGCTGTAGATTCGAATAAGGCTCGCAGGTACGATGGTGTTGCGGTGGCTCTTTCGTTGCTTGTGCATCTGTTGTAGGTTCGTGGTTGCGGAACGCTGGTTCTAGAGCGGTGGTGATTCAGGTGTGATGCAGTTGGTAGGACGGTGGAAGCTCTCGTGGACGCTGCTGCAGGGATGAAGCTTCGCGACGTGGCAGCATTTGTTTGCTTTCTCCGGCGAGTTTCATGCATAAAGGATGGTGGTGGTAGCCGTAAGGTGCAAGGCTGCCAGCGAGAAGGATGCAGGTGGTTGACGGTGGCAGATCTATGGTGGCTGCCGGCATGGTGACGGCTAGGGTTTGAGGAGAAATTAGGGTTTCTGTTTTGGAGATGGAAGGAGATGATGATGTGGCAGTGTTTCATTGGTGTAAATGTGTTTGTAAGGATTAATGCCACGTGGCTTGTTCTGGTTGGCCAATTTTAAAAGTTGAGGATTGGAACATGGCAGCATCTGGTTGAGTGGAGTTTAAGTGGTAGGAGGGGTGTAAATAAACATATTAGAGGGTGCAAAATAGGTTTTTGATGAGACCCATTTAGAAAGAGGGGAGTGTATAAGTAAAAGCTGGGGTGCATAAGTGATTTTTCCAAAACTTGCTAATAAAAGGTGTTTGTAATTTCAATCAATTTATTTTCCCACCTTTAAATAAGCTTAATCTTAACTTCAGCTGCATCAACAAACGTTAAAATATCCAAAAATAATTTATGCAGCTAAAAATCACCTTTTAAGACATTTTTATCACACAAGTTCAAATAGCCTAATTATCAATTAAATCACTTTTTAAGCACATAAATTCAATTAAATACCCAAAAGTAAACACTGAATGAGGGCAAAAATACACACTCATCAGTGCCTTGGATCCCTCTAAGTATTTTTGGATATTGTAAGGAGTCGTGGTGATACTCCAAGACACATCTCTTATATTATCTGTGTGACATGTCATTTAATTAAAGGAATTATGCAAATAGGGTGTTACAAATGTCATTAATTTAATAATAAAATTTTAAGAAGTGTTTTTTCCACTTATAAAATCTCAAGCTTTATATATAAAGGAATGGGAATTTTTTCGAAATTAAATGCTTGAAGATTGAAATAATTGTTATATAAGAGTGTCAGTTATAATAAATTTAATTCATTAAAACAAAAGTTAGTCCCTTTATTTCATAATTTTAATTCATAAAAGTTTAGTCCCTTTTAAGGATTAAAAGACTAAAGTATCAATTTTAAGTAGTGTTAATAGATTAAAACTATATTTATTTAATTAAACAGTGACATTAATGTATGAAATGTCTAAATACTTTCTGATGTTACAGTTTGTAATAAATTAACATATTCTTCTTTGTAAGTCCAAAAGTTTATATATAACAATATTTTAACAAATTAAAAAAACAATTCAATCTAATGTTACAGTTTGTAATCAGTTAACGTATTCTTCTTTGTAGTCCAACAAGTTTATAACAATATTTTAACAAATTAAAAAAAACAATTCAATCTATTAGAATGAAACTTAACGGAAGACTCAAAACTTCGAAAAAACACCCTTTGTACTAAAGTCATATCAAACCTAAAATAATCACTTTAAACACTCTATAAACACTCTATAAACACTCTATAAACACTCAAATTAATCATAACTCAAATTGAATATAATAAAAAGATAGGTTAAATATGTGTTTGGTCCTTAACCTTTTAGTGAAAATTGGAATTAGTTCCTCTTGGAAACTTTGAACTAATTTAGGCCCTTAACTATGTAAATGTGTGGATTTAGTCTTTTTAACCCAATTTTATTAAGTTTATTTGACATTTCAAACACATTTCATTATAGTATATTAGTTTGGTTATACCATTTGACACATGTTCGGTTTAGTGTTGTCTGAAAAACGCGTTTGAAACATCAAATAAACTTAACAAAATTTAGTTTAAAGGACTAAATCCATGAATTTCTAAAGATAAAGGACTAAATTATACGTATCCGAATGAGTGGTGTCTGAGTCTTAGTGTATTGTTTGCAAGTCATAACATGATGGGTTGACATATGTATCTTGAACTAAGAAATTGTATGTAACTGCATGATAAACTATTTTTCGGCTCTAGCTTACCCTTTTATTGTTTTTTGTATGTTCAGTATGCGTGGTTTTCTCTTTTTGCGATAATGATCAATTTATTGATGTGAGCAGATGCGAGGAACACCCGTGGTCAACAGGGAGGTGATGGTTCCGCTGCGTAGCGCACCTGGGCTAGATTCTACTATTTTGGGCTTTCTGATAGGGCTATGGCCCATGTACTATTTTTGTCCTTTAAAACCCTAATAATTACTGTCAAGTTATTGTATTTTGTTTAGTCTTGGCCTCTTGGTGTGCCTTGGATCCCTCTAAGTATTTTTGGATATTGTAAGGAGTCGTGGTTATACTCCAGGACCCATCTCTTATATTATATGTGTGACATGTCATTTAATTAAAGTAATTATTTAAATGGGGTGTTACATTTATGGTATCAGAGGAGTTCGTCCTTTGGATGACCTGAGGTTATGGGTTTTTCATGCCTTGTAGGTATAAGTTGTCAAGTCTAGTCGAGTTTGTCAATGAATCCAAAAGTTTTAAGAACAGAAAACGTCTTGGTAAAGTGATGAGGTTGCACACTCATGACTATATCAAAGGTTGTTTTTCCTTTCTTAATTCTAATGGTTTGGGAAAGGAAGGGTGACAGACAAAAGGTTTGGTTGTTTGTAGATGATGGATTGTTGCCTTGTATGTTGTAGTTTGTCCTGTTATGCCCCAGTGTTTTGTGTCTGGTGTTTGTAGCGATGAGGGAATGCAGATTCAAGGTCAACTTGACCTACTCACCCTTACAAGGATTGGTAGGGTCTATGAGACAATCTCTTATCTCCAAGATGTGAAGATGTAGAGGGTTATATATCAATGGATGATGAAAGTTGAGTCTTGGTTTAGAAGGCTAAGAAATGATGTTGGAAGTTAAGAAGCAACGCTTTGGGCCGAAGGAGCTACAAGATCGAGTTCTAAGATCGTATACCACAAGTTTTAAATGAAGAGTTGAGTTCAGAGATTAGTATAAAAGGAAATTGGTGCGTGCTCGTGAAGCAAGGTTTGAGGAATCAACTTGGCTTTACGTTGTGACAATGTCTAAGGTTTGAAGTGGAACAATGTGGAAGGTTTGAGGTTAAAGGTGGAGGCCATGAAGTGTATAGAAAAGCAGACGTGTAGTTGGAAGCTTATAGGAGGCGGAGCTTTGAAGATCAACCAAGTATGAAGATGTTATAGGAAAAGGAAGTATATTTGGAATTACATACCAGATCAATTCAATAAGGAGTAGTTGGGTCTTCTCAGCGATAGTAGTTACCCAAGTTAAGAGTAGAAGGGATGTTCTAAGTAAAATGGCCCACAAAAGAGGAAGGTTTGACATTGGATATGAGATATACGATTTCAAGTATCATAAGGAGAAGCACATAGTTAAGTTTGTTCTTGTAGAGGAGGACAATTAGTAATGTCAAAACACAGGGAAAGAGGAAAGGAAAACAAAAGTTTTGAGTAGCTATGAGAGTGTTTGCGATGATTGGTACTAAAGTGGTCAACATAGGTGATCTAATTTAAAAGATACATGTTACAAAGGTGGTGATTGGATTATGGCTTTTGGCTTCGCTTAGGGTCGTGCACTCTTTGATGTTGCCAGTATGGTAAAGGAGTCATGGTTGTCTGTAAGAAGGAGTTGAGTTTGAGATTGTGGTTTTTCCTACAGTAGCGGCCAAGTGAAGATTCACTCAGGTGTGTGGTGCCTTCGTGATGATCAAAGTATTTAAATTCAAACCCGATTTGAATTGTTTCCTTTGCAAGGTTGGGACATAGTCTCAAGGGTGAATTGGTTGTTTTCTCAATCTCATTCTGATGAGCTGGGACAACTAACGAGGTGGTGTACTTTGATTAAAAAGGGATAAGTCAGTGATTGTCTATGAAGTACGAATCAAGCTAAATAGTGGGGCAGAGTGTCACGTGAATCAGAGTCACCTGACAAAGGAAAGTGCATGATAGATGCAAAGGATCTCAGTAGTAGAAGAGTTTATAGACGTGTTCTTAAGCAAGTACTAGAATTTTAACCTTTGGTGTGGTGGAGTTCATTTTTGCATTGGTGTCTGAAGGACGACTTGTGCCAATAGTTCCTAATTGGATGGTTCCTACTGAGAATTTGAAGTAAATACGGAAGTAGGGTAGACGTTGGCGAACTAGTGGCTCAAACTAAGTATAACCACAAGGATGACTACAAGTTTGTTGAATCTTAAAGGAGAGGTAGTGGGAGGATATATTGTTCAAGGGTAAACGTTGAATAAGGAGGATAGAATTTTCGAGCCTATGGTTTTAAAGGGTGGAAACATGATGAAGGTAACGAATTTCAAATAAGTTAGCGGTATCATCAAGGTTTAGTAGCAAGTTTTCCAAGTTTGAAGAGAGTCTTTAGAATGATCAAGATGAGTATTAACAAAGGTTGGAGTGACTAGTCGGACATATGGTTTAAAAAGGGTGGATACAGTGTTGAGAAAATACGATGTTAAGACTATAAAAAGGGGAGTCCAAAGGGTTTTGCAAGTTCTATAGAAGTTTTGGAGAAAGGTTTCTCAGCAATGATTGCTTTCTTGTCACGGCAGACATGAAAGGAGCATCATTTTGAGTAAACAAATAAGTGACCTTGTGTGGTGATCAGAGTAGCACAACGAGATGATGACAATTGATACTTATGAAGGGTAAAAGGTGCGTGAAAAGAACTATCTTACTTATGACCTAGGGGTTACTACGACAACCAGTTCTTTATAAACAACAAATGTGTCATTCTTATGAGTATCAGTTAATGGATGTTCAGTGAGCAGTTAGAGTTGGAATTATGGAGTTGCTCAAAGAAATTTGTGCAAGAGAAGTAAGATATGGTTTGAGTTATGATTTCAAGTTAGGGTGCCAACTTGGAAGTGAGAAAGTGAGATTAGATGTTTAGCCAGAGAAGGGAATTGAAGATCCTTGATTTGACGAGGTAAGAGTTAGAGTTGGTTGAGAAACATAAGTGTTTGGGTTGGGAAGAGAATGTGTAAGGAGATTTCATTAGTCTAGTCATCTAACTAGCATTAGTGAGTCTCTCAAGAAGGTTGAGAAAAGGCAAATCAGAAAATCTTAGTTTGAGGTGTATCGTGGAGTTGCGTGGTACGAACCAGACTAGAAATTTGAAGTCAATGGAAGTTATGGTTCTGAGGTTTTGTGGAATGTTGCCTATAAGTTAGGGGGATTAAAGATGAAGATAAGATGCTAAGACCATATGATGAAGGAAGCAGTTGAAGGTTTAAATGGGAAACGAAACAACTCGGTAGTGAACTTTGTTCCTTGGTTGAAGCCAACAAAGGAAGCAAAATGTAGGAGTCTCGTTATACATAAAAGTGGTCAAAAGTGTTGATGGTGTGACAGTAGGCCAACACTCAAGAGTGATCAAATTAGTGGAGTGATGCATAAAGGAGTGAACAAGGTGATTTGAAGTGATAACGAACATGCTTGAGTTTGAGACTTAAGGTCATCTGAGACTTTGATAAAAACCTACAAGATGTAGTGGAAAGCATATGGTAGGTGAGTCAGTATATCAGATACAAGTTAGTTTGGCAAGTATGAAGGAGCATTCCAGTTTTAAGATTGCAAGTTGAAAGTTACTTCGAGTGTAGTGACTAAGGCAATCTACATAGCTGAACACATATCGCTTAGTACAAAGGCAAAGTATCCAGTGACTATAGGTGTTGGAGTCGTTTTATCAGTCCTGTCGAAGTGGCGGTTGTCGAAAAAAATGAGGAAAATAGTTTTCTTCCTATTCCATCGGTGAATTTTCGAGGACGATTTTTTTTTGTTGGGGAGAATGTAAGGCTCAATTATTTTATGCTCTTATTTTTAAGGGCTGTCCCTAATCAGTTGGGCCTAAAGGCTGTCCCACAAGGTGTCAAGGCCCCTAAAGCAGCCAAGGTCCCTCATTCTGCACTCACTTCCCAAAATCAGTGCCTTTGCTCTTCCCTTTTCTCTCCACAGAAGCTCTACTAGGGTTTGGGTCTTACCCTTCTTGGCGTTAACTCAACCCCATTCTTCAATCCATGTAAGTTGATTCCCCACCGTACCTTTTTCATTCCCAGCTCTGTCATCATGATTCTAACTAGGGTTCATTGTAAGACCCTTGTGAGTTTGGGCATGGAACTGTGTAGTTCCCGTCGGCTACTAAGTGACAAGGAGTCCTTAATATGGTGATTACATTCATCGGGCGCACGATCGTCAAGGAACAATGGTGTTCCTGTCTGCTGCTTTTTGGCGAGAAGTCCATAGTATGGTGATTGCGTGCGTGTCAGGGTCCAAGTCGAGAAGGCTTGGATGATTTACTACAAACGAGGAGTCTGTAGGGCAGGACTATGAACGGGATAGGCTCATAGGGTTGGACCACGAGTGAGTTAGTTTCGTGGAAGCACAATGAAGTCCCAAGATCTAGTTCATGTAATTGACTCATGAAGGACTATGAGTTCATGGATGGGTAATTTGAAAACAATGAGATATTTAATTATGTTATTTTGGGATGGGCGACATATTTATTTCATGTGTATTTTTAATTATTGTGCATAGCTCACCCTTTCTTTGTGTGTGTGGCGATGATCGGATAACTTGTTATCCATGAGCTGATGATTTGACAGATAGGCCAGGAGATGCTTAGACTCGGAGCGAGGGATAGCATGGGATTTTATATCTATATTTACTATTTTGGTTTTGAGATAATTATGTAACCTTTTGGGAGCCATTTGAATATTATTTCAGTTTTATAAATTATGGACTCCTGTTTTTATTACGTGTTAATACAAGATTTAAATTTCCCGCGTTCTGGGAAATGAGCTTTATTCATAAATGTGTCTTATTTATGTTTTTTTTTATTTAAATCAGTAATATTCCTTAGGGATGTTACAATTGGTATCAAAGCAAAAGTTTTGAAAATATTTTTAAATATTTTGGGGCTAGTGGGGAGTGAGCTTATCGATGTGGTTGTTTGTTGTGTGTTTGTGTTGAATGTAGGTGTGAGTGGTTTTGTTTGACTAAGTGATTGATTTTTAACAGTTGAATATGGCGTATCCAGGCTATGGCTGCTAACCGGAGGAGAAGGAGTAGAGGCGTAGACGACATCGCGGAGGCTATTCACTGGATGGTGGATGCGATGCAGACGACTATAACAGCGCAACCTAGAATGACCATTGCACCAGTTAGGGTGCTGACTGTGGAGGACTTCTTACGCCACAAGCAAGCGGAGTTCTCTGGCAAAGTCTCCCTCGATGAAGCGGATGCATGGCTCTGCAAGTGTGAGAAGATTTTTAAGGTCATGAACTGCACTGATGAGCAAAAGCTACTCTTTGCCTTCTATCTGCTGAATGATGACACAGGGTATTGGATAGCATTTGTGGAGGCAGAGTGAAAGACATGGTAGGGTTCGAGAGATGGAAAGTGAAGAGAGCTGGAAAAAGTGAGAGAGGTGGAAAGTGAGAAAAAGGGCCTGAAAAGATTGGTTGAGAAGACACAATGAAAAATTGCTTTAAGAGGTAAAA
>Ga0214542_1012418_pt1 | contig 10998 bp, 11 predicted proteins | sample CNSS1metaG_FD_160096 | JGI IMG/M metagenome (GOLD analysis project Ga0214542, IMG submission 160096) | Root nodule microbial communities from cowpea collected in UCLA plant growth center, Los Angeles, California, USA - CNSS1 | ecosystem: Host-associated > Plants > Roots > Nodule | place: USA...
CTAATAACTTCTAAATGATTAGCTTCCCTTACCTTAGAGTAGATTCCTAATCTTGTTCTTCCCTTACACAACTTCAAAGCCTAAAATAGCTCTATCTACACAAAGAAGAGTTTGATCAACAATTAAAGCATGATTTTTTGATCTCTAACAGATAGAGATATGCCTAGAGCGTAGAAAAGCCACATACAAGAGAGAAACATATTGCTTCAAAAATAAAAAGGAAAATATGAACTTACTCAAAAGAAGAAATTGTTCGGTCCAAAATGTTCCTTAACTCTTCAATTTTGTCGTAGTGCAATTTGATTTTGAAAATAATAAGGAATTGATGGTGAAAATTGAGATGGAAATAAAACGGGAGAAAGAGATGAAGGCACGGAAGAGAGAAACCAAATAAAAGAATATAAAAAATTATAATAGAGAAAAAAACGTGATTTTTAAATTTTAAAAAAGATTTTTCAAACTAAATTAATATAAATAAGGTAATAATATGTAAATAAAATAATAATATATAAATAAAGTAATAATATATAAATAAAGTAATAATATATAAATAAAGTAGTAATGTATAAATTATTTTTTTAAAATATATAGAAAATAAAATAAAAATCAATTAATATAAATAAAGTAATAATTTATAAATATTATTTTTTAAATATATAGAAAATAAAATTAAAAAAAAAATGGTTGGGGGAGCCGTGGCTCCCCCTGTCCCTTCATACTTCCGCCATTGTCTTCACGGATCCTGAAGGGTCCTTCCTAGTTGGCTAATAACTCTCCTTTAGTGAACGTTCGTGGGTGGAGTTTTGAATTGTATCTTCTTGCCGCTCTTTATTTGGCCGTCATGTTTCTGATTTGTGCTTTATCTCGGAGTTCTACTAGTAATTCGAGGCTGACACATAGATTGTGTTGGTTCATGTTTTCATCATACGTTTCCTTTCTCAAGCATGGTTCTCCAATTTCGACTGGTAACATAGCATCGGTTCCGTAAACTAGGCTGATGGAGGATTCGTTGGTTGCTGACTGAGGCATTCATCTATAGGCCCATAAGACTTCAGGTAATTCTTCTGGCCATTTCCCCTTTGCTCCATCTAATCGTTTTCGAAGTTCTATTAGGATGACCTTGTTGGCGGCTTCTACCTGTCCGTTAGTTTGCGGATGTTCCACGGAGCTTGTTATGTGTTTGATTCCTAGACCCGTGAAGAATTTCGCGAGCTCTTTATCTATGAATTGTCGTCCATTGTTCGTTATGATGGTATGCGACAACTTGTATCTGCATATTATGTCTTTCTAGATGAATTGTTGAACCTGTTGTGTTGTGATGGTGGCGAGTGGTTTGGCTTCGACCCATTTTGTGAAGTAATCGACCCCTACGATGAGGAATTTAACTTGTCGTTTACCAAGAGTGAACAGTCTTAAGATGTCCATTCCCCACTTTGCGAAAGGTCGTGGGGATAATATGGAATGTAACTCCTCTTGTTTTTGATGAATAAGATTGCCATGTTTTTGGCACGATATACACTTCTTGACGAAGTCGTGGCAATCAGACTCCATAGTTGGCCAATAGTAACTGGCTCTTAGGATTCTAGTTGCCATGGATCGCGAGCCTGAATGATACCCTTATATTCCTTTGTAAATTTCCTTTATGACATATTGAGCTTCTTGTTTGGTAACACACTTGAGTAATGGTTGTCCATACCCTCGTTTATATAGGTCGTTGTCAATCATCATGAATCGTGCCGCTTTGGTTTGCCACTCTTTGTTGGCATTAGTAGGTAAGTGTCCAGTTTTCAAATAGTGCACATATGGTGACATCCAATCGTGAGTTGGTTCGAGTACCAAACATGTGTTTGCTGTGGAGGGTGGCGCCAATGTTTGTTGTAGTAGGGACTTGTACTTTCCTTTATGCTTCGTACTTGCTAGCTTAGATAAGGCATCAGCCTGGGCGTTTTGTCCTCTTGGTATATGCTCTATTTTGACGTTTTCGAATCCGGACTGTATGACATTTCAGACCAGGTGGGTAATATTGGAGGAGTGTGGAGTCTTTAATTTGGAGTTCGTCATTTAGGTGTCCCACGGTCAGTTTGGAATCTGTCTTGCATGTGAGGATGCGTATTCCAACTTCCTTTGCTAGGGACAGGCCAATTAAGATGGCTTCATATTCGGCTTGATTATTGGAGGTCTTGAAGGCGAAGTGCAGTGATTTTTCGATGAGTATCTAGTTTGGACCTTTGAGAACAATGTCGATGCCTACTCCTCTTTGATTAAAAGATCTGTCAGTATTCAAAGTCCATTGTTCTTCTTGCGGCGCGTGTTGTAGGTCATTGACGAAGTCTAGGAGGCATTGAGATTTGACAGGTCCGTGCGGTTCATAACAGATATTGAATTCAAATAGTTCCACCGCCCATGAAGACATTCGACCGACTAATTCTGGCTTCTGGAGTATTCTCTAGATAGGATAGACTATCCTCACGATGAATTGGTGATTCTGAAAGTAGGGTTTGAGTCGTCTTGCAGCGTTTACTAAAGATAGGGCCAGCTGCTCGACCACCTAGTATCTGGTTTCAGGGTCTTGCAAGGATCGACTAACAAAGTATACTAGGTATTCGGTGCTAGCAGATTCTTGGGTGATGGCAACGCTAACTGTTCCTTTAGTGGCTGTGATGTAAACTATTAGTGGGAGGTTGATGTTTGGCTTTTGTAGGATTGGAGGGGATGCCAGGGTTGTTTTGAGGTCTTGAAAAATATGCTCGTATTCGTCGTTCTATGCAAACTTTGTTGATTTCTTGAGGAGGTGGATGATGGGTCTGGTTTTGTCAGCTAGTTTGGGATGAAATCTTGATATGGCGGTAAGACGACCTACTAATTGGTGCACCTCCTTGATGTTCATTGGGCTTCGCATTTTGATGATAGCTCTGCATTTTTCAGGGTTCGCTTCAATTCCTCATTGTGTGAGCATGAAGAGCAAGAACTTCCAGCTATCAACGCCGAAGACATATTTGTCAGGGTTTAACCACAGGTTGTATTTTCGAAGTGATGTGAACACCTCGGCCAAGTCCTTTGAGTGTTGCAGGTGGCTAGGAGATTTGACAACCATGTCGTCTACGTATACTTCGACACACTTGCCCAACAGGTGGTTGAATACTTTATCCATTAGCCTTTGGTAAGTGGCGTATGCGTTCTTTAGGCTGAAAGGCATGACTTTGTAAAAGTAGTTGGTGTCTTCAGTAACGAAGGCAGTTTTAAACATGTCATCTAGGGCCTTGGGTATCTAGTTGTAACCAAAGTAGGCGTCCAGGAAGTTGAGTACACGGTTACCGGCTGCGGCATCTACGAGCCTGTCGATGCTAGGTAGGGGATATGCGTCCTTTGGACATGCTTTGTTGAGGTCAGTATAGTCAATGCACATCCTCCATTTGCCGCTGGATTTTTTGACGAGGACGACATTGGCTAACCAGGTGGTGTAATGGGCCTCAAAGATGAATTCGACCTCAAGAAGTTTTGTTGCTTCTGCTTTTGTTGCAAGGCTTCATTCGTCTCCTAACTTTCTTTTCTTTTGGGAGACGTACCTGGCTTCTTTGTATATTGAGAGTTTGAGGACAGCTATTTGAGGGTCTACGCCGGGCAAGTCTGTCGTTGACTAGGTGAATAAGTCTATGTTGTCGTTGAGGGTTGCCTCGATCAGGGCTTGGTTACTACGGCTTAAACCGACACCAAGTTTAAGGCTTTTATTGGTTTGATGTGAGAATCATAGCATATTCTAGGGTCTAGATCTTCGTTGGCTAGGGTCAGGCCGACGTCGGGATGTCGCTCAATGTTTGTAACCAGAGCGGGTTCTTTGGGTTGCAAGATGGCAATATAGCATTCCCGCACCAGCCTTTCATCGCCGTGAATTGTGATGATGTATCCGGATGAGGATGGGAATTTCATGGCGAGGTGGGGTGTGGATACGATAGCTCATAGTTTGTTTAGCGAGGGTCGTCCCAAAAGAACGTTGTATGATGTGTGGGCATCGACCACAAGGTAACAAATAGGAATGGTTTTGGTTTGGTGGCCTTCGCAAAAAAGGGTATGTAGGTCGATATACCCGCGTGTGTATAATTTTTCTCCAGAGAATCCGTAAATGGGCTCATCATAGGGGATCATAGCCTTTGTAGGTAACTGTAACTTTTGATAGGTTGCCCAATACAAAATGTCAACTAAGCTGCCTTGGTCGATCAACACCTTTTTAACCGCAAAGTTTTTGATTTCCAAGATGATGACCATGGGGTCATCCTGTTCGTGATCCATGCCTTGGAAGTCGGCATCAGTGAAGGTAATTGGCGGCATTCGATGGCCTCTATGAGATCAAAAGACGGAGTTGACGGATTGTGCCCTTTGAAGATGTTTCTTCCTGGCAGAGGAAGTTGACCCCCCCACCAGCGAATCTGCTAGATATGGTGTTGATAGTGCTGCATAAGCGGGGAGGGTCTGCGGAGGCGATATTGGTGTGGGCTTGCGCGTTGTTGTTGTGTCATCATGTTGTTGGTGGGTGCCGGTAGGTCTAGTATTGGTTGAGTCACGATGGCTGATGGGTCTGGTATTAGGATGACTTTCTCGTTTAACGAATCTTTTTAAGTGGCCGACGCGTATCAGTTCTTCAATTTTATCCTGTAGCGCCTTGCATTCGTTTGTGATGTGACCGTTATTGCGATGGTATTTGCAATATTTGGTCATGTCGGCGTTTGGGGGTTGACGGTTTTGCGAGGGGGGGGTATCAAGTCTTTTTGAAGGGCTTTATCCATAATGTGGGATTGGGGGGCAATTAGAAGCGCATACCAGGAGAATCGAGGTGGTCGAGGTTCGCATGGTCTATATTGTGGTCGACTGGGTGGTTTGGGGTCATGGGATTATAGTCGGATTTGGTGGCTGGTCTCGTATGTTTAGAGTCTGTAGGTTGGTACTCAACACATATATGGGTGTGTAGAGTTTTCATTTCCTCCATGCGGATATAGTCGACGGCGCGTAGCTTGAGCTCGTGCATGGTAGCTGGTGGTCGAAGGCAGACGTTGTCTGCGAATGGTCCTGGTTTTAGAGCTAGTGCCATGCATTGTAGGATCATTTCCCGCGTCAGGGTTTTCATTCGGAGAGTGGCTTTTCCGAATCGGTCAATGAAGCTGCAGAGCATTTCGTCATCTTCTTATCGAACGCTTAGGATGGACAACAAGGTGGTTTGATGGGGGTGACTTCCAACAAACTAGGTGGTGAATAGGTGGGATAGGGTGTCGAAATAGTCAATGGAGTATGAAGGCAAGTATGTGAACCATTCTAGGGCTGGTCCTTTGAGGGTGGTGGGAAAGGCCTTGCACAAAACGACATCTTCACTTGTGTACAGGTTGACATGAGTGACATAGATTTTAACGTGCTCATCGGGGTCAATGTCCTCGGCATAGCGTTCTTACGTGAAGACTTCCCATTGGCTAGGGAGAGGGGTTTCAGTTATGTCGTCGATAAAAGGGTGACGACGTTTGTGTGTATGGGGTGGCAGATGATGGTGGGGAAGGTAAAGGTGGGATGTGGGTGGTAGGGGGTTGGTGGTGTGGGTGGGAAGGGTGTGGTTGTGGTGTGCGAGGAGTAGGGTTGTACTCGCTTTCTTCCTTAGTGGGTGGAAAAGGAGGGATTTCAACATTTTTTCCTTTCTAGGTGGGGTCAGCTTCTATCTTCCTTCTCAACCTAGAGTTCTCTTGTCTTAGTGCTTCCATCTCGTCAGCACTACGCTTCTTAGGGTCAACGAGCTCTTGTTGCATCTTGGCCTGCCCTTCCAGAATAGCAGCCAAATTCAAGTTGTTGTTTGCAGGCATGCTTGGCCCTGCCTCAGGTTCCTTCGAGATTCCAGCTCTGCTATGTGTGGAAACCATCCTTGCGAGTTCTTGGATTGTTGTGGTAAGATACTAACTCGTGCCCCACGTTGGGCGCCAATTGTTCCTGCGGAAACAATAACATAGTATCAGGGAGCACAAATCATATATTACCCCAATTGTTGACTTCTCGGACTGGTTGCTCCTTGGTTTGAATATGTCCTCTTTTAGTGTTGGCGGATTGGACCCTTAGGATTACCTGCGGAAAAGATTCTGACAATCAAGTCAGCAAAGGCTCTCAAAAGTCAAATCACATATTAGTGAATTAATGAAAGCGTACCTTTAATAGTTGGGGTCCACATGTATTTATAGAGATATTAACTATGTTTTCCCCCTTTATGGGCTGGGTCCCTCTTTATTGCATTGGGCCAATGTTCAGGCTTTGATTGGGCATGGGCCAAGACCAAGCTCCATGTTTGTGATCTGACACTAGAAACCCCACTGTGATTTCCTAAGTTTGGAGTTGACAACTTTTACTTGTATGTTATTCTTTGGAGTAGGCGGTGTTAGCCGCTATGTATGTGTTGTTATCTTGTGCAGTTAACTAACCATATATTCTTTTTATTGTAGGACTAGTTGTAGGCCGGATAGTCATCCATATCAGTCTTGACCGTCTAGGTATAATACAAACTCAAATCTTCATAACCAAGCATTAATAAACAAATTATGTGAACAATAACTCAGATACGATAATTATGATGATTGACTTTAATAATATTAATTCAGGAGACTTAGATTAAAACTCACCAAACAAGTATCCTGGAAAAACTTTAATGTTTAAGAAGCTTCTAATTATAGCATCTAAAAAAAACTATTATAAAACCTAATCAAAACTCAATACAAAACAATTAAAAAAATAGTAATAAAGCTTACTACAAAACTCAAAAAAATAGAAAGTTTTTATCCTAATTTTAAACCTTCATATATTCTTTTAGTATGTCGTATCCATAGTTTATAGCCACATCAAAACACGATCTTTAAGATTATATGGGTGCAAACTATGAAATATAAATATTGTCTATTAAAACACATGTATTATGTATGCAATGAGAATTCATGATTGAAGATTTGTTTGGTCAACAGAGAGAATATCCTAAGCTAAAAATAAACATTTTTTCATCCTTTAACTCTGCCGCTGACAGGGGCATGAAAATCAAGTTGAAGGAGGTGAAGAAAACAAGTTACTAATTAATCACATAGTTTAAGACAATTCAAAGTTGAAATAAAACATATAAAAGATTTAATATATGGTGGAGTGAAATTGAACTCTTCAACTCTTTTGGAATTTATTTTAATCATAGTGGACGACTCGGAAACTAAGGCAAATATTTAATAAGAAGAAATTAGTGGCGAGTACCTCGTCCTATTTGGCAAGGCTTTTCAAAGTTCAGTCAAAATATAAGAAAATATACATAAAAAGCTATTTATATTCACTAAAATGGATTTTGAATTGTTTTTTAGTAGAAAAGTATAGACGGAGAAATTAATTTATTTCAAACGCAAGTGAAATTTAATATAGACAACTAGGGATGTAAAAAAAAATCGTACTCACGTCCACAGATAAAACTTATAACAGGTATAAATGAATAGTATAAATGGATACTCGCGGATAATGAGTACAAATATCTTTTATACCCGTATGTTAATAGAGTGGGTATGGGCATCATTGTATTCGTACTCGTGGACATCCGTACCTGCTATACTCTAATTTAAATTAAAAAAAATGATTAAAACATTAATACATTGATTTTGGATGGGTTATTTGTTATGAATTGGTTTTAAAAAATCTTCATTTCTTTATAAATTGTCATTCAACACTATTTAAATAGGTTATTTGCAATTTGTTTGAAATTTATGAATATTTTGCATTGTATTTTTATTTGAATTTATGGTTAAAATATGTTATTAAATATTAAAATTTTGTTTCGTTAATATTTGTGGGTACCCGTGAATATCCGTAAATATTAAAGAAATATGCAAGTACTCGCATAACGGATGTCTACATGGATATAAATACGGAACATATATTTAACCAGTAAATACAGTATGGAGAGCTCCTACCCGTATCCTACCCGCCCGTTTACATTGCTATATACAACTAAACAATATTGGTTGATTCATAATGAAGTAAAAATAAAAACTAGGGGAAAGCAGCATGAGAAAAGAAGCAATATTTTCAGCAAGAAGCATTGTGGCATATATGAGGCATAAATAGATTCCCCACCCAAGAAGGGGAGAGTTCCATAAACTTAACTCAGCATTTGATGCTCCTTTCTTGGCCACCAAATAATATGGAACGTTCCTCTCTCCATGGACAATAATAGATTTACATCGGAGATTCTATATTCGCTAAGAATATGATTAAATAATAATATATATATATATATATATATATATATATATATATATATATATAGATTGGATACAATTTTCACTTTGATCAACTATTTTGGTGAGGTAGAATTAAACATAATTTTTACTATGTTAAGATGATATTAGAACTTATATAGTTAAGTTTTTTGGAATTATTAAGCTATAGGATTTATATTAAACAGGAGTTACAAAACAGATTAGTTTAGCGCATTTTGTTCTATCACATAGTCAGTTTGTCAAAATTAGAGATGATTTTCTGACCAACCATAGAAGAGTTGGTTGATAATCCTTCCCAACTGTTCGGCCAAAAGACAATCCAATGAACTCGTTTATTAAACAAAAAATATATAATCAAATCGAAATATATAATTTTATATGTAAATTCATATTACAAATTAATTTTATATGTAAAAGTACTTATAAATTACTGAAAGAATACTTATAAAATACACAAACTTTTATACAATATACTGAAAGAATATTAAATTAAAAGATTTCTTTTTTCTTTCTTGTTGAGCAAGTGAAACCAAATTTGTGTCAGATTTCTCCGCCGATGTATGCGAATCATTGGAAAGAAAATACAAATCAGGATTTGGCATTCCCAACCCCAAACTCAACATATATCTATCTACACAATTACTTTGTGCAAATAATGAAGTACAATAGTATATAAGTGCTAAATATTGACTAAACATATTCTCATTATCTAGTAGTTTTTTTTCCTTGATACAATTTAAATATTTAGTTAAATTTTTTGGTTATAACATATTATTGTCCGATTTAAATATAATTACCTTATTGAAGTAGTTGAGAAGAAATAATGAGAAATGTATTAATTCAGTTTTATTTGTTTGGATATGCATATATAAGGTATAAATCATTAGATTTTAAAATTTATAAAGTTTATAATGATATATAAGATGACTTTATTTGAAAAATAAGATTGAAAAATTTATATTGAAAAAACATAAGTCACGTTAAAATAACAATGTTAAATTTTTATATAATTTCATTATAATAAAAACTATCAATTTTTAAGTCACGCCAATTTTAATTTTTTTATGATATATATATATATATATATATATATATATATATATATATATATATATATATATATATAGAGAGAGAGAGAGAGAGAGAGAAAAAGGTTAAGATTACGAAATCAAAACGACGAGTCATTCCTTTTAAAAAATTATAAATATACTTTAGTCGTCATAGTTTTGTAAATGTATGAGTTTAATTTTATATAATTTTAATTGTAAATTTAATTCTCTAGTTTTCTAAAATTAAGCACTTAGATGACATATCCATATTAGACTAAAATTACTTAACTTTGAAAAACAAAAAATTTAAACGTGTCATTAAAATTTTACTAGAAATAAAGATTCTGAGACATTTGAGACGAGTTTTTATCTCACAAACGTGAAACTTTTAAGAAAATAGACGAGTAGTTCAATTGTAACTGCATGGATATATTTTTATATGGTAATGCGGTTCATTATTTTTTATTTAAAAACCATTTAATATTAAAAAAATTTAACGAAACTAAAAATCGAAATAAAATATTTAATAAACATAATTTAACGTATCAATTTAATATGGATCTTAAACTTATTAATTTGTGCGTGTAGCCTACGTAGAAAAGAAACAGAAAATAAAAAAAATGGTAATATGATAAAAAAGAAATTACTCTGTCGTGTAAGCTTACTATGTTTGATTCTTGATAGAAAGTACAAAGAAATAAAAAAAAAAAAGGAAAAACAACATAAAATAACTATTGTATAAGTTGTTTGTTGTGAACAATATCTTATGATTGACCATAAAGTTATTATCTAAATAGATATAAGATTGAAAAATGGATGGCAATTAGGACGAAAATGAAACATTCTAAAAACAAATTAGCATCTCTAAGCTCTAATGGGCAGAATAGAAAAGTGATTTCATATATAAACTCTCATTTCTTATAAAGATTTTTAGCGATGAATTTTTATATATATTTAATAGTCTTACATTATTTAAAACTCAAAATCAAGAATTGTTTTTAATCTTTTAAGGTTGTTTAAAAACAAAATCATAACATAATTTTGTGTTCCAAAATAAATAATATCTCAAATATAATTATTAAGTGTGAAAATTTTATCTCAATAAAAATGAACAATTATGGTCAAAGAGTGTAAAATTTTTGACGGAGAATTTGTTGGTAATGCTTTCATAGTGTTACGTAAGAATACACTTGAAACATTTTTTCTCTATAGTTGAGAATTAGCCACGTAAATAAATGCGTCGAAATTATTACGTGGATAGTTAAGCTTTTTCTTCAATCACCTAAAATGAAGAGAGAAAATTTTCACTTTTCCCTTCAAAGTGCACCCACCAACTTTGGGGGTTAAAAAAAAAAAAAAAATCGAAATGAAGTGCGAAAGGAAAGAGAAAGCCTTGGAAGACAAAATGTGCATGACGCAGATGGAATTGTTAGCTCCTGTGATATAACTAATTTGAATAATTGGGTTGTTGTCACCCACCTTTTCAGTAACCACACAGACTTGGTCAACTTTAACGTGCTAAGCTGTACCTTTCAGATTCTCACAAACTTTTACACACTTTTTATCTCTCTCTAAATATATAAACAAACAATATATATATATATATATATATATATATATATATATATATATATATATTTATATATATATATATAAATATATATATATATATATATATATATATA
>Ga0214542_1012419_pt1 | contig 10996 bp, 13 predicted proteins | sample CNSS1metaG_FD_160096 | JGI IMG/M metagenome (GOLD analysis project Ga0214542, IMG submission 160096) | Root nodule microbial communities from cowpea collected in UCLA plant growth center, Los Angeles, California, USA - CNSS1 | ecosystem: Host-associated > Plants > Roots > Nodule | place: USA...
TCTGTGTAGTAAAGACCGGAAGATGCAATTTCTTGACAAATAATAAATCTTTCATCTTGCCCTTCCACAAATGATAATTTGTACCATTCAAAGCAACCATCTTTGCATTTGCCTCCATCATTCAAACAAGTAAATATAGCCCAACCAAGAGCTCCGATGCCACTCTGATGGGGAAAACAATAACACAAACAATATACCAGAGAATGCAGCGGATATAATTTCCCCTAACTTGCAAGAATCTATGAGGAGCAATAATCAAAGAGCAGCAATAATAAATCACCAAAAGCACAAATAAAGGCACCAAGATTTTTAACGTGGAAAACCCCTCAAATCAAGGGTAAAAACCACGAGTCGTCCAGACCAAAGAAATAGCTCCACTATGATCAACAAGAGTACAAAAGAGTCTCAATCAATAGAACAAATTAGTGCCAACACCCAACCAAATAACAAAGCAACAAAGCTTTCAAAATAGAGAAGAACAAGAGAGGAAAACCTATAATATCACTGCTGCAGTGAGAAATTAATATCTCCCAACTCAGATCTCGTATCAAAGATCCGACCGGTCAGAACGAAGAAAAATGAGTTCCGAACCTGATGTAAAAATTTCAGCCCGATCCAACGGTGAACGAATCCGCAACGCCGATTCTACTGTGACAACTCTGTGAAAAACGTGAACAGAATTTTCCCTCTATCTCTCCCTCTATGTGTTAGGGCTTTCAGTGTGTTCTGACTCTATTGTTCTGCCTCTCTCTTTATTTTATAGTCCCCTCTCCACTAGGTTAAATGAGACATGGACTTTTCAAGTTTTGGGCCTTTTCTCCACATAGGAAGGGAGCCCAATACCCAACAATTTTTTACCTAGGAAGAAATTCACTCATGAAAATTTCATTAATAGAGAATGGAGCTGAACCAATCATAGATTGACTAGAACTTGATTCTTGCAAAAGTCCTTGTCGATCCATTCTACCAAATGCAAGTTCTCGGGGACTTGGCAATTCAATTAAGTAACTGCTAATATATGAAACAATTGTTGCCATTGTTGGTCTAGCATTGGAATTTGGTTGAACACTTAATAAACCAATTTGAATGCATCTATTCACTTCAATTTCGGAAACATTTTCTTTAATACTTGGGTCTAGTAGGTCAAGTGTTGCATGATCATTCCATTGCCTCCAAACCTATAATAATTTTTCAAATTAAAATTCAAGTGAGTACATAACTTTTAATTGAATCAATTCCAATAATAATTAGAAATGTAACATACAAGAAATTAAGTATAATACATATAAACCAAATTACAATTTTTAATAATATACTCACAGTTTAAGAGGCCACAAGCAATTCGATTGGATTCATACGAACTTGCATTCTTTTTACCAGTAATGATCTCAAGAACCATAACTCCAAAACTAAAAACATCTGATTTGTTAGAAAATCGTCCAAGGATTAAATATTTTGGAGACATATAACCACTACAAAAGAAAATGTTAGTTTAGTAAAAACGATATTTTGCAAAGATGTAAAGAAACTAAAATATAAAGAAATAATATTGTTCCAGACTTACTATGTTCCGGCGACATTGAGTGTACTCCCTTGATCTTGATTTATTTCAACAATTCTAACCAAACCAAAATTTGAAATTTTTGAAATCATATTTTCATCTAATAAAATGTTACTAGGCTTAAGATCTCGATGTATGACTTTGAGTGTAGAATGTTCATGTAAATAAAGAATTCCACGAGCAATGCCACCTATAATATTGTAACATTGATACCAACTTAACAACTTTGATCTTTGGGAATATGCAAGTTTAATTGATAAACATAAAAGTGAATCATATTTTAGAGTGTATAAATCGAGTTTGCTAAACATAAATTAAGGTATTCAAGTGTCATACCAAATAAAAAGTAATCAAGACTCTTGTTTGGAACATATTCATAAATTAGTATTTTATCGTATTCTTCAAGACAAAAGCCAATAAATTCCACAAGATTTATGTGCTGAAGTTTAGCTATCGATAAAACTTCATTTTTGAACTCATTTTCTCCTTGTCTAGAACTTATTGAAAGTCATTTTACTGCTATTTGTCTTCCATCAAGAACACCCTAAAAGAAAAAAAATCATTATTCATGTGAACAATAACCAGGATGTTGTAAGTACATGATACAATTCTTACCTTGTAAACTTCTCCAAATCCACCTCTACCAATTCTATTCTCATGTGAAAAGTTGTTGGTTGCGGCCTCAATTAGAGTTAACTTGAATTGTAATGGTTCTAAAGCCACACTTTCATGACCAACTGTATCAAATATATATGAATTAATTAATTTAAATGAATAAATTTCATATAACTTAAAATGCATAGATTTTACATATTTTTCTTAGTACTTACATTGTTCTCTAAGAATTGTTTTAACATTTTTTCTTCTTTTTCTCTTCGTCAAATAGTAGTTTATCAAATAGTAGCATAAAGATAGGGTGAGCAAAATAATCGTCGGTACAATAATAAAAATCGTTGTACGAGACTGGCCTTTTTGCTTTTCTGCAAAACAATCAACATAAGTTAATCACACAAATTAGTAAGAATAATTAATAATGACAAGTCGTAATATATCGATAAAGTGGTTTTCACCTCCAAACTGAATTTTTTTTTTCAGAAACTTTCTTGACAAAATTTTTATAAATAGAATTAAATAGATTAATTTTTTTATTTTTTAATCAAAATAAAGTAATAAAATAATATCTTTTTTATTTAAAAAATAATTTATCAAAATTTATTAAAATTTTGTATCTCAAAATATCACTATCCATTAACAAATTAAATTATATGATAGGACATGTCGTGCTTGGACGCCATCTAAAATAAAATTGTTGTGTATGAAGATGATTTATGTTGTGATGACTTATTTGTAATTTTATTAAACTAAAATTGTTATAATTGATGACGGTTCTATAATAATTGTATTGATCTCGAGACGTTATCATTTATGATTGACTTTATTTTTGTTAATTTAAGAAATTATCATCATACATGACCACTTTATTTTAAATATCGTTTACACTTTACATAACTTGTCCTTATCATGTAATTTATTATTAAACTTTTCCATTTTTTAATTAACGGAGAAGTTGTCCATTCCAGTAAAAAAACCTGAACTTCAGAAATTATGATAATTTAAAATTTGAAGGGAAATAATGATTGAATTAAAATAAAAAGGTTAAATTATTCAATTAGACCCAAATTTCGTATGAAAATTTGAATTTGGTCCCTTAATTTGAAAAAGTGTTAAATAGGTCCCTAATTTTGATAAGTTGTCTCAATGAAGTCCCTTCCGTTAAAATGGCAGAAACGGCGTTAAGAGTACAGTGACGTGGAAATGGTAGACGGAACTGAACAGTGAAGTGGCATATTAAATGTGGTACACGTGGAATTTTGAAATGCTTTAATAAATAATTATTTTGTGAAAACTGTGTGGAAAGTTATTAAATGTTGTAATAGTGGGTGGTGGGAAGCTGAAAATTGAAGAAATAGGTGGTGGGAAGCTGAAAATTGAAGAAATGGGTTGTGATGGGAAGCTGAGTATAAAGAATGTTGAAGAAATGGGTTGTGGTGGGAATAAGAATGTAGAAAAGACTACTGCAGTGAGGTTTGTGGTGGCAGAAGAAATGGAGAAATATGAAGTCAATTGAAAACACTACTGCTGAGGTCTATGGTGGAATTGCCCTGTAATTCCAGTATTTGAAAGGTCTAAAAACCGGAGATGCATTAGATCGCCTATAGTTTCAGGTACCTCTTTAAGGTTAACACAACCACAAAAAGATAAAACGTGTAAGCACTTCAACTTAAATATCAACTCAAGCGTCAAAGTCTCACAATACCAAGACCAATAAGATATCCTAGTTACAGGCAAAAATGTCCATAGCCTTATTGCATCATATATATTCTCGTACTCATTACATGATACTCCGTAGTCATCAACAAATGAAATGTGGCGTGTTTCCTTCAATGTTCTCTTTGCTCTATCAACTCCAAACCTGAAACATATGTCACCAGAAATATATTTTGCCAAATCATTAAGAAGGTCGTGCATGACAAAACATGATTTCAAGCCTCCGCTGGATTGTTGAAAGAAGCACCTTGATAATAGAACACTATGATTCCACTACGAACACTATGATTCCAGTTGTTCGAAAGCTAACTTTCCAGCACAAAGATCCCACACTCTCGCGATGCTTCTGCGAACCACTCCTTCGTCCAATTTCAAAAGACGCAGGAAAACCCTAGACGAACCCTGAAGCCCCAATTTTGTCAATGCCCTTTCTGTTTTATTACAGCCCTTTCTGTTTTATTACATCTTAATTACAGCATTTAGTAAATTCCAACAGCGTTTTTGGAAAAAAAAATTATTATAGCATTTAATAACTTTCCACACAGTTTTCACAAAATAATTATTTATTAAAGCATTTCAAAATTCCACGTGTACCACATTTAATATGCCACTTCACTGTTCAGTTCCGTCTACCATTTCCACGTCACTGTGCTCTTAACGGCGTTTCTGCCATTTTAACGGAAGGGACCTCATTGAGACAACTTATCAAAATTAGGGACCTATTTAATACTTTTTCAAATTGAGAGACCAAATTCAAATTTTCATACGAAATTTGGGACCAATTGAATAATTTAACCAAATAAAAAGGAATAATAAACGGCTGAAAAAGAAGTATTACGGAATGTGGTTTACCTTGAAGAGATGATGGAGCAGGCCGTTGAGGTGGGTCAGCATGAGCTCTGTAAAACGGGAATAATTGAAACCTGATATTGCAGCTTGGATATAGAATTCTTCCATTTATATCTGTGAGACAGCCCACACAGTCGTCACTGGACAAATCCTGCGTACACTGTTCATCATTCAATGCTGTTGATTCAGTCACATATTTCACCGTGGTTTTGTTGAAGCCGGTTTCAGTGGTAGCATTATTAGATAATATCCATAGGAGCGTTTTGAGGTTGGATTGGAAGACAGTGCCGGCAATTGTGTCTTTGGAGCAATTTAGGTATACATAGTCAACGAGGTCGGTGAGGTTCCTATAATCTGTGTCAGCAGTTGCAAAACTGAGGAAGCTAAGGCAGACAAATCCATAGGAAGCCAGGGCCATGGTTTGTTAGTGTCTCTGCCAATGTCACAGTTACGGTGACTTGTGTGCATAAGATGGTGAGAACCTGTTCCACAAATACTTTTAATTCATCGTTCCACAATAATGAATGGATAGCTATTTTTGTCATTCAATTAAGAGGTGGTCAAAAGTTGATCAACAAAATGTGTGTCACGTGTTTGATGCTAATCACATTGATTGGATAAGCAACACGTATGCTTTCTTCAAATCACTTAATCATGTATAATACCTAAGAATGATATTTTACTATTAAATTTTGATAATTTTATCTTATAATATTAAGTGACATTTTTTAAGTGATTTAGAAATATTAAGAATGAAAAAATAAAAAAAATATCACTTAAAATTATAAAAAAAGTTGTCAAAATTTATTAGTCAAAAATATCATTCTTCTTTTAAAAAATCACCACTTTACACTTAACTTTAATATATATATATATATATATATATATATATATATATATATATATATATATATATATATACACTAGTATTTTAAGTTTAAAAAAAAAGAGTATAATCAAATTATATATATGGGTTATCAAGTGAGTAACTTCTTTTTTTAGGAATCTCCTTTTTCGAGAACCAGTACTGAAAATAACAAGATAGAAAGAAAAAGGAAAGAGAGGTGACGAGGGAAAAAAAGACAAAGAAGATAAAGAGAGGTAACAGAGAGGGAAAAAAAGACAAAGAAGATATATAAAAATCCAAAATATATTTAGAAAATATAAATTTGGATTTATTTTCATTCCAATTATTTGAATTTTGGTTGGATATTTAAAATTCAAGTCATGCACATCTATGATATTGTTTATGTAGTAAGGAGAGGAGATTAAGTATATTGTTTAGAATATTTTGTACATTATATTATTTAAAATATACTTTTGTATTTAAAAATATATTTTAAATTGTATATATATAATTTAAAATAAATTTTTGAATTGTATAATCTTAAATATAATTTTGAATTCTAAACTCACAATCCAAAATAGACTTTCAAATTATTCAATACAAAATAAAATATTTTTTAAACACTTTACATTTTTTTTGCCCTTACAAAAACGAAAGAAAGAGTGAGGGTTAAAAAAAATGTCACTTTGATAGGAACAGCAGCCATCCCAATTTATTATCTACCGAACTGACCCCATAACTGATGGAGAAAGGGAATTCAAGACTGTAAAATGTAACAACTCAATTCATTTGTTTAACTTTTATATTTTTAATTATATGATGTTATTTTCTGTATTCAATGACTTTCTATGCATAATTATTTTTCTTTGTAAGGACTATGTCCTTTCTTATTTCTTCAATTATTGTCTTCTATATTCTTCTAAAATTGATTATGCTTTACTTTGGATTCTTTTTAAAATTTAATCTTATAATCAAAGTTATCATAACAAGGTCTGAATTATCCAAACTTTTATTGAGGCTAGATTAATCTAGTTCGTTATACGATATTTAAAACTATTCCATATCCATGTTAATCTTCTATTGTAATTTTGGTTATATATTTTTTTGTTGATAGAATTTTGGGTATTATGTAGTTGATTTTTAAAGTTAAGATAAAATTTGAATATAGCGCGTGATTTGAGAAATAATATTTTAATAGTAAAATTTTTTACTATTTTCCATCTTGATTTTAATTTGAGTTTATTAGAAATCTTTTGCCCCACACTTCTATTATATTTGTTTATATCGGATTAGAAAATCATTTAAGGGAAATAGAAGAATCTAAATTTTAGCTTATATTACATTGTGCTAAGGAATGCAATTTTTTTTAACTTTTTTTTATCAGCAAAGAAATATAATATATATATATATATATATATATATATATATATATATATATATATATATATATATATATATTATATATAAAAATTACAGAGTTTTTTTTTGTGCTTTTTTTGGTTGTGCTTTCCTATTACAAAAGCATTTATCTATTGTAAACATGATACATTTAAACTTAACAAAATTCGACTAACTCTCCCTTTAGACATTTATATAAAGTGACTACAAAGTTACATCAGATCTAAAGTTTGGGTTTGTAGTCAAACATCATACTCTAACAAATCCATAATACATTGTTGAGTCCTTGATATCCATTTACTGATACACCTTTGTTCTGCATTTGATCTTGGTATTTCCAAGTTGCCTCTAAATATGATAAGGGTTGCATGAGACAAATCTTCCCTAATTTCCTGCATAGACAAAACGAGCACTAGACTAAAAGCCTGACATGGTTAGGATGTCTTGAGAAGAGACGAAGCACCTGAATCACATTTCTTGCTTCCTCATAGGCATTCGTGGTCCTTACCTAGTCACCTATTTATGATTGTGATTATGTTTCTAAGTAACAGAGTGGAGGCACTGAATTGGACAAAGAATCCAGTCTGAATAAGAGAAATTAACCTTATCAATTTTATACTTTATCCAAGTCCAAGCATTTAATTGTGCCATAGTAAATATTTCTTCTACATCTACTTTCCCTTGCCTAAACACAATTTTGTTCCTGTGATCCCATATGTTCCTTATAATTGAAACCCAAACACCCTTCCATAACTTATTTCCCTTACTATTAAGGGTCAATACATCAAATTGTTGGAAATGAGCTTTAAGTTGATTGTGATGCGCCGTACTCACTTCCACCCACCTATTACACATGTTCCAAATCTTTTTTGTTACATTGCAAGTGAGGAATAAGTGTGTATTAGTCTCTTCTTCTAGCCCACAAAATACAGAGGAAACATCAGTTAATTATACTCCTCTCCTCCTCAGATTTATCCTTGTAGGAACCTTATTCATGATTACCCTCTAAGTCAAAAATTGTGCAGAAGGAGCTACCTTTACAGTCCATAACATATGGTACAAATCTGAGTTTTCCCCACTAGGAAAGTTTTGTATTTTTGAATACCCAAATTTAACAGTATATTTACCTTCCTCATCTTTCCAAAACCAAGAATCCACACTCTCCTTATTTACCATTACTTGTTGTATAAGGTTCTCAAATTCATCTACTTGAGGCAACTCCCACTGAAACCATTTCCTTCTCCATTTTACTCCCCATTCCCACTTGTTGTTTTCCCATTTCCCAAACTCCTTTATAACTTTATCCTTAAGTATGGAATTCCATATAGCCTAGGGAATCTAAGCTTTAAGGGATCTAATCCAATCCAAGTATCTTCCCAAAATTTTATAGTAGAGCCTGACCCTACTTTCCATTCTACATTTTGGTCAAACCATCTCCCATTTTCCCCTTCCCCGCATACCTCCCTTAAGTCTTTCCACCACGTAGACATATATTGATTACTTTTCCCAATGAGACCTCTCCAAGATCCATATTTTGATTCCAAAATATCTTTTCAAAGACCATGCTCTTCCTTACCTAGTCTCCATTTCCATTTGGCTAACAGAGCTTTATTGAACAACTCAATGTCTTTTATACCCATTCCTCCTTCCATTTTTTATTTACATAATTCCTCCCATCTAACCCAAGCTATTTTCCTACCTTCATTTTCCCACCCCCACAAAAAGTTTCTTTATAATTTCCTAATAGTCTTACACATACCTTTTGGGGCTTTAAAAAAGGAAAAATAGTAAAGGGGTAGGGCTGTGATCACTGATTTTATTAGACATATTCGTCCTGCAAATGATAAGTTCCTCCCTTTCCATGTGGACAACTTCTTTTGGATTTTATTGATAATTGGCTGTCAAAAGACTTGCTTTGTAGGATTTCCCCCCACTATCATTCCCAAGTACTTAAATGGGACTTCCATAGTATTACAATTCAATATTTCAGAAAATGCTTGTGTTACACTATTGTGTACTCCCAAAACCCCAACCTTGCTTTTGTGGAAGTTAACCCTAAGCCCTGAAGCCATCTCAAAACATCTAAGCATACTTTTAATTGCCAAAATATTATCATTATTCACTTCACAGAGAAACAAAGTGTCGTCAGCAAATTGTAGTAAGTTAACCTTGATTTTATTGTGCACTACTTCTATGCCTGTATAGAGTTGTGTTCTAGCAACCTGATTTACCATTCCAGAAAGACCTTGTGAAACTATTAGGAACAGGAAAGGTGCTATGGGGTCACCTTGTCTCAGTCCTCTTGATGGATTAAATTCTTTCGTTGGACTACCATTTACCAAGACTGAGATAGAGGTCGACATTAAGCACTCCTTAATCCAACTTATCCATTGCCTACAAAAACCTAATATTTCCATCATGTAATAGAGAAACTCCCAACTTATCGAATCATATGCTTTCTCATAATATATCTTCACTATAACCCCACTTTTATTTCTCTGTTTGATCTCTTCCACCACCTCATTGGCTACAAATATGCTATCAAGATATCTTTTCCCTGATATAAATGCAGATTGGGACCGTCTATTACTTTATATAAAACCTTCTTCAATCTATTAGCTAGGATTTTTGATATTATCTTGTACATGCATCCTACTAAAGAGATAGGTTTTTATTCATTTAATCCAATGGGGTTCCCTACTTTAGGAACTAGGGTGATGAAGGATGCATTGCTTCCCTTTGGTATAACCCCATTTTTATAGAAATCATGGACAACTTCTATGATTTCCTTATTTATGACATCCCAATATTTTTTTATAAAGCTGAAGTTAAATCCATCTAGGTCTGGGCTTTTGTTACTACCACATTCCCATACTACCTCTTTAATTTCATTTTCATCAAACCCATTGATTAACATCTTGTTATCCTCCTCTGTTATTTGTTGGAAGTGAATGTTATCCAACCTAACTCCACTATCTGGTGTTGCTGTCAATCTCTTTACATAGAACTCCCTTACAACTTCCTTTACAATTTCAGGTTCCTCACTCCATTGTCCTAACACTTCTAACCCTTTGATATTATTCATGAGTGATCTCCATTTGATATATGAATGGAAGAATTTAGAATTGGTATCTCCATGTGCAATCCACTTAGTCCTAGATTTTTGTTGCAATATTGATTCATTTTTCAAATTCAACACCCTAAGTTGACTAAGGAGTTTTATACGTTCAGCCTTACTTTTCTCATCTAAATTACTCTCATCATCCAAACTGTCCAACTCTCCTATTCTCCTAATTATATCGATTTTTAGTTTTTCAGTATGATGAATATCACCATATAGGGCTTTTCAGCTTGGGTCAATGGGCTAGCCCATTTAGTTTGATGAAGGATTATCTTGTTTCCTTTTAGAGTTATAAATATGGTGAAGTTGTTTAAGAAAGCTTTTTAAAAATTCCCATTGGACATTAAGATAGCATGCTATCTAGATGTGAAGGTTCATTTCTCAAGCTCATCAAAGGAAGAAGAGAGTTGGATTCAAGCTTAAACACACACGGCAATAACAGCACTAAAGAGCAAAATGAAAGAAGAAACAATAAAAATGGAAAGCATAGAAGATGAAGAATGGCAGAAGCATGCCACTCATAGGGGGGGATCTAAGCCAACCAAGCCCTAGAGATGAGTGATGGTGCCGCCACTTGCAAGCAAGATAAGGCAAATGTGAGTTCACTTCTAGGAAGGAGAGCTCACGAAAATTGGTGGTTGAATGCACAAAGTTTATAACAAAATGATGAACCCTTTTACAAGACAAGGAGCACCCTTTAAATAGGAGTTCATAGGGGTCCTTTAGCAAATACAAAAATATGAAAAATTATTAACTAGTAAACCTTAAACCTAATGTGAGAGTGAGTCTTGGCCAAGTGAAGGGAGATGATTGGTGGAGGCATTCCCATGAGGATTCTAGGCCAAAAGAGGAAGGAGACCAAGTGACCTTCTAAGGCATAAACCACAAAGGC
>Ga0214542_1012424_pt1 | contig 10989 bp, 8 predicted proteins | sample CNSS1metaG_FD_160096 | JGI IMG/M metagenome (GOLD analysis project Ga0214542, IMG submission 160096) | Root nodule microbial communities from cowpea collected in UCLA plant growth center, Los Angeles, California, USA - CNSS1 | ecosystem: Host-associated > Plants > Roots > Nodule | place: USA...
AGGTTTAACAAGCTAAGAACTGAACTAGGCATATTAGACATCAAGAATGTGGTCTGATGTGTTTGTAGCATGTTAATCTTATGTACTCATGCATTGGTTTCATAAAAATCTGTTGTTGTATGCAAAAGTTGAAAACTGTCATATTCAACCTGTTGATTTTGCATTTCAACATGTTGATTTCACTTAAATCTGCCTCTGTTTGCAAAAAACATGATCTGTCAACCTGTTGATTCTATTTTTCAACATGTTTATTTCACTTAAACTGCCACTGAATGATGAAATATTGATCTGGTATGATTTTCAATCTGCTGTTTTCACAATTCAGTATGTTAATTTCATTAAAACTGAATCTGTCAGTTAAAATGTCTCTTTTAGTTTGTTGAATGGTTTTTCAACATGTTAAAAGGTTCGCTGCAGTAGTCTTAAATTGCAACAAATTCAATCAGTTGATTTATGTTTTAATCGACTGATTTCACTTAAGTCAAGTGAAATCAACCGATTGATTTGAAAATCAACCTGTTGAATTTCGTAACAGTTTGACTATATAAGTTGTATTTTTCGAAAGAGAGGTCTGTTGATTATTTTAGAGCGCGATTTTGTTCTGGAAACTTGTGGAAACTCTCTCCTTCATGATCATACAGTTTACAGCAGTTGAATATTGATCTTAGATCAATTCTTGGAGCTTTTGGCTTGGTTTGAAGCTTGGAGAAAGTGGTTTGCGGTAGGCTGGGTTGTTCTACCACTAAGGTTTGATCTTTCTCAAGCTTTGTGTGTATGCCTGGTGGTTTTCCAGGTCTGCAAGAGGGTTCTTGCTGTGCTGGTGTGATTCTTGTGTGATTCAAGAGTCTTTTGTGGTGTTTTTGCATATTTTGAAAGTGTAAGGGTGGATACTTTGTAAATCTTTTGAAATAGTGCAAAGTCAAGCTTAGGTTGCCTTGACAAACTGGATGTAGCTCAGGTTTGAGTGAACCAGTATAAAAATCTCGTGGTCTCCTCTCTTCTCTAACCTTTCTCTCTTGCATTTTCACTTTAATGTTTAAAGAACTTGTGCTATAATAATCTTTTGCATGTTCTTGCATTTTTTCATGACATTTGCAGTATTGAGCATGTTTGTATAATCATTTGGAACTGGTCTTGATCATTTTTGTGCATTATTTCTGGTTTAAAACTCGAATTTGCATTTCTGCATTTTTCCCTGTATTTCAGTTGAATATTTTCCTGTTTCAATCGATTGTTTATACCAGAACAAAATCTGTTTAATAAAATCAATCTGTTAACTCTGTTTTTGATCGACTGAAAGTATACTGTCCAACACTTTTTGCATCCTTACTTGGTGATCTAATTGATTCAATTAAAGGTGGTTTTTAGCTTGCAAAGATAGCCTAAATTTTTAACTAGCCAATTTACCCCCCCCCCCCTTCTTGGCTTTTCAACGATTTCAAAACTAACACCCTTGATAGGTTAGGTCCAACATGGTTAATCCTTTCCTTATCCTTTTGGGATCCCTTTCAAATATCTCTTAGGTACATCATATTTTCTAGCTTTGTAACTTTTAGAAACATACACTTTTCTCATACAATAATTGCAACCAGTCAAAGATATATCACTTGATTTACTCTTGGAAAAGAAATTAGCAAACTTTTTTTGACTTTCTTTTCATTAAACAAATTGTAACCAACTCCAGCCTTTCCAAAAACATAGTTTAGAGTCAAGTACAACTTCTAAATTTGTTTTTCCTCTTATGAACCTAGCACATGGTTTTATAAGGTATTTAACATTCTTTTCCAAAATAGTGCAGTTTTCACTAGGTTTTGCAATCAACTAATTTTCATTACAAGAGGTTGAATTATTGTAAATCATGTCCATATTTTTAAAATCAACTTTTAAATCAGTTAATTCTATTTCTAGCTGACTAACTTTATTTTCTAGCTAGTTGTTTAAACCTTTTAATTGATTGTTTATGATACTAGTTGTATTAACATCATTATGCAGTTCCTCAAAGTCATGCAATAATTGATAATAGTCATGCTTATCTTTTGATGACATAAAACTTACTTGACTGGATGATGATGACTCATATCCATTCATGAGACACAAGTTTGCTTATTCACTTTCTTCTTGTGATAAGCTACTTGTTGAATCATTACTGTCTACCCATGCAATGTAAGCACGTTTTTCCTTGGGTTTGCTTTCCTTTTTCCTATCAACACCTTTTTCCTTGTTTTGATTAATATTTGATCATTCAATCTTTATATGTCCTTACTTACCACAATTATAATAAGTGAATACAAGAGTGTTTCTTGAACCATTACATTCAGAGTTGTACCTCTTTTGGTTACTTTTGTTACCTCTTCTCTTGAGATAATTTCCAAACCTTTTGACAAGTAATGGTCATTGTTGGCAAATCCCTTGATTCTGAGATAGTCATGACCTTAGGCTGCCAATTTCTATCAAGACACTTCAAGACCTTGATGTTTAGCTCTTCTTTGTCAAATTCCTTTCCCAAGCCTATGAGATGGTTGACAATGTGTGTGAAACTTTTCTGGACTTCAGCTATGGATTCACCTTGTTGCATCTTGAACATCTCATACTCTTGTACCAATGCATGTTTCCTAGCTCTTTTCACATCATTAGTTCCTTCATATATGTGACTTCAAATACATCCAACATATCCTTTGCACTTTTACATTGAGAAACTCTATAGAATTCATCCATGTTCAATGAATAGGTTAGGATGTTCTTTGTTGTACAATCATATTGAGCACCCAGATTTAACAAACACACTAAGCTTGATCAACATGTATATCTCCATTCTTCACATCTTCATCAATTTATTATAGCTTCATAATGTCATAATGCAATGTCTTGATATTTCTTCATCAAATCTTCAAGCATCAAATCATTTGTGCTAACAATTTTTAGCATCATTTTTTTATAAAAAAGCATCAAAAGTTCACTACCAAAACAAATTTTAGTGCAGTAAATCAATTCAAACAGATTCTAGAATTGATGAAAGATTGTGAAATGATTGCTAGATGAAAATGAACATCTAGCCCCTATGTTTAGGTTCAACCAATCAAGGAACATGCATCTAAAGCTAAACAATTTAACGAAACATATTTAAGTATTGGAAATAACGAAAGAAACTTCAAAAGGAAATATATGACATATGACCCAAACATATAGGTAAGCACATCATAACATAGACAAAGACACAAATATGGACTCAAGCATGTAGCTATCATGCAAATTTTCTTTAGATAAGACAATTCTATGACTAAACACATAAAAGCGTGTTATCCAACATGATTTAGGAACTTTAAGATGCTCAAAACAAAAGCTAAAAAAAAACAACACAAAACCTGAAAAACATTGACAAAAATTTGCATTATGGCAGCTATAACCTTTCCTGACAATTTTGTTCATAACATTTTCTACAAATATCCAATTGAGTTTGTTCTATTTTTGTTGGATTATAAACTCAAAGAGCTTTAACTAGAAGAACACATTTTTAGACCTTTGAAACATGTGCAATTTAATTTAGAAAATTACATGAGTTTACAAGAATTGATTAACAACATTGTTTTAGTTTTTCTTGTATGTAGGGGAAGTCAGCGACTTAATGTGTGGAAATTGGACCAACTTAGCCAAAGATAGAACAACTTGAACCTTTTAAAGATAGCTACAAGACAAGATTAAGCATAAACAAAGAACAAACATCTTAAATAACCAAAGCTCTAATTATCAAATGATAAAGATCCATCTTATATTTAGAATTAGTGAAAGTACTTGTGTTAAAGTTTCTTAAGAAAACTCCAAGAAGATTCTCACTGATCCTTAAGATAACCAAATGGTTATATAGATGTGAAGGTGCACTTCAAGGATCTTAAAAGAGAGAAGAGAGTGTTCAATTGAAACAAAAAAAAAAGGAAGATAACAACAGTGAACAATAAGGAAGCGGAAGCATTAAAAGGAACAAAGAACATAAGAACATGAATAAAATAACAAAAGATAAAGAGAATAGAAAGGGAATGGTTAGAAAGGAAGACACACCACTTGGGGGGGGGGGAAGTCTCTCCAAACCTAAGATAAGTGGTGATTGTCGCCACTTGAAACATGATTCAAGATAAGTCTAAGAATAGAACACTCTCACAAAATCAAAGCTCACAAATGCTCACAAAAGTGTCTTCAAATTAACATTAATCAATTTCCTAAAAGTGATGGAGAGGCTCTCTCAAATAGACAAAGAGAGGTGTCTTCTAGTAATTACAAAGAAAAGTAACATTCTAAAAACTAAGACAACTAAAAATTAGAGCAATCAAATGTGCATCCCAAGTCTTTCTTTGTCCCATCTGGTCTTCAAAAATGTGATTTTATTTAAGACAAAAACCAAACCAAGTAAAAAAAGGAAGGTGTACAAACTTCTATCCTAAACAAGTTTATCTTCCATAAACACTTTCTTACATCTTGATAAGGGTTAGGGGCTCATCACACAATAAGATGGAGAAGTAAATTTGGTGAGCCTTTATTCCATTACATTTACAAGGAAATGAATATTCTCCATTCATCCTTCTAAGCTTTTCTATTCGCCATTGGACTTGAATTTGAACAACCAACATTTCACGTGATTTAGCAATTTCAAGATTTAGCATCATTAACTAATGCAACCCAATATTCAGATTGTAAAGGCCGATTCCAATGTCATCAAACTCATGACGGAATTCTTATCCATTAGTTTCATTCGTGTTCAAGATGAGGTACTGGAAGTGCGAGACATTCTGATTGGTGGTTTCACTATCAAACCATTCTGATTGGAGACATCATCACTTCTTTCGAACATCATTCCCAACTATCACTCAAACCCCACACACTACTAAAAAAACTCATATTTTCTGCCAATTTTGTTTTAAAATTTATTTTTGTAAGAAATACTTACAAATTTTGTTATGAAAATTTTTTTGCAGGAAATTGCTGCCAATTTTTTTGCAAAATATTTTGTATAAAACAATTTTTGCAACAAATTTTGTAGGAAATACTTACGAATTTTATAATTTTATAGGAAATAATTATCCACGAAGGAATTACCTACCAATTAAGATTCTTAGAGAAAATAGCAGGAAAAAAATCTTTTCTTGCAAATCTTGTTAACAAATTTGCAAAAAAATTCCCATATAATACTAAATTTTTTATTAATGACACATCAATCATCAGTTTGTCATAGAAAAAAAAATTAATGTAGAAGCTCTATATATTTTTTCCCATTAAATTAATAATGTAAGTAATGTATAAGATAAAGATGACTAAATTCATGAACTTTTTTTATCAAGTGTTAATCAACTTAAATCCATCACCTATTTTTGTTTTTTTCCTTCATTATTAGTTACTATAACCTTTTGTTTTTCGGTGGAAGCTCGAGCACTTGGAATATGTTACTAAATTTAGCCTCTAATTTTAAATTAGAAACTAATTAATTAGTAGTTAATATTAAAAATCAGTTTAAAATTTAATAAAAACAAAATTCTATATCAACTATGTTTTAGTGTCAATAACAAAGGTATATATATATATATATATATATATATATATATATATATATATATATATATATACTATTTATATATATTTTATAATATGAATAAATAATTGTTGGATAAGACATTTGCTTTTAATTATTATTTCCGATTCTTTCATATAAATTATTATACCATATAAAAAGTAAGGATTATTATCGATTGGGTCGGATCGAATTGGAATTCAACTCGATCGATTTAGTATAATTTAAATTTAATATTTGAAAATTTGTATTCGATCATATAATTTATTTGATTAATTTGATGTAAGTTGTTTCAGTTCGGGTTAATTCGGTTAAGTTTTTTGGATTGAGAACTTATGTTAAATTAATCTTTTAATAAACAGTTATTTTTATTTTAAATAAATAACATAAATATAATGAATTTTTAACTAAAATAAATGACATACATTAATAATGATTAGATTATGAACTATGATCCTATATAATTTACTACTAAATTTTGATAAGATAGTATCATATGAAAATTAAATTTCTAAATTTAAAATATATTTATAAAACTATAAATATAAAAATATAAATTCAGGTTGAGCGGAGATTCATAAAATTTCAACTTAATATCCGACCGAAGGACATTTATCATTTTACTCATTTTATATATCCAGTTACCAATCCAACCTGATTGTAAACTTAAATGTACATCAAATTTCTTCGTATTTGATCAAATATGAGTTTTTACTCGGTCCATAGAAAACTAGTCTGTTGAGATGTGAATACAAGCCTTTTTTTTTTCTTTTAATTTTGTGTTTTTTTAATAATAACATATTTGAAAGAAAATATATTTGTATAAATGAGTTTAGTATATGTAGATGTAAATATTATAATTATATAGTATAAAGGTATGTTATTAAAATATATTTTTAATTATTTAAAAAAATAATTAAGTAATTAAATTATTACATAATAATGTTTAATGAGAAAAAGTCACTAAAAAAATTATTTTTTAGTAGCAGTTATTTTGTAGCAATAAAATAAAACGGTTAGAATTGTTTTAATTTTTTTTTTTTTAATTTTGGTTAACCGTCAAAAATTATCTTATAACATTTATTAAGTACTTGATCTATGTTATCCTTCAAACCCTTAATTTCTATACGATACCATTTTCGAAATGAAAATCGTGTCCCGTTGAACGTTTCAGTCCAATTTTCCGCTAAATGTTCCTTTGATCAACAACGAGCACCGCGAGCTATGTCAGGTAGGATGGATCTAAATCCAGCAGTGACTGCACCTGAATCCATGGAGATGATGAGTATTTCTTTTAGCTCTTTTTCATATGTCAATTTAGAGGTCTGATTTTATGGAAAAGCTGTGGACCTAGCAGCCAGAGAATTAATGGCACTCGCATCACAAGGACAATGTTTAATCTTCAATTAATTAATAATCTAATTCAGGCATTTGGTTTAGTTTTTATAATTTTGTTGCAATGTGATTGTGTTGCAATTATGAATGTCGCCAGTTATGTTGTTGCAATTTAACATGCTCAATCCATATTTGAAGCTCGGGGATTTTTTCCATTATATGTATTACGCCTTGTTTTTTTTTTTTTTTTCGTGTAATGTACTACTAATACAATTTTTTTATGGCTTTAAAAATTACTTCTTGATCCTCATTCTTTCTGACAAGTTTCCTTGCCTTGTTTGATGCACGTTTGTAGGGTATAACCATTGAACATATAAGAAATGATTAATGGTTTAAAGGAGCTATGTCAGTCTTCTTGAATATGAAGATGTAAATCTTGATTAAATGATGCTTTTGATGAAGCGGAGGTATGTTATATCAAAATGTAATAGTGTTCTTCTATGCTTTACGTGTTGTTCAAACAACTTTATGTGTTGATGGTTGGATTCCTGCTCCCAAAAGAGTCAATTGTAATATGAAGGGTGCTAAGATGCAAGTGTGAATGTTGATGGCTATGTAATTCTCTAATACTTTAACAACACTTGTGTCAAGTCATTGCTTCTGAGTATCTAAAAAAGACTTCAACATATTTATTGCTGAATCTTGTATTTAAGTTTTAATTTCATAATTTTCCTTTTGCTCTCTTGTCTTTATCCTTCTTGAATGAATCTTTTTCCTTTTTCTTATAATTTATGTTCTATAGTCTTTAGGTATGCTGAAATCTAAATCTATCTGATACATTAACTTAAAAACCTTTTTTCTTTTGCAGGAAATTTATGTTCTGTAGTCTTTTTCAACGTTGTTAATAACCTAATGATGTTCTAGTTCAGGATCCATCTTTGACGGAAATAACATAATGTAGGCTATGATTGATCCTTCCCCAAATCCATCTTGTATTGTATCTGCTCCCATATGAAAATGATTGGCCTTGTTTGTTCTTGTTTACAATCTGTTTAATGTTTCAGATTTCATGGCTTATCTTTGTTGGGAGTTTAAGCTGCTGTTTATTTTGTTGAGAAGGAGGGGGGATAGAATAGGTTTAGCCATTTAGGAATATCAGGTTTTGTTTGGTTCTGATACTTATTGTCATTGTTTGATGCAAATTTTTGTGAGTCATCTTGTAGCTTTCTCTATCTTAAACCTTTTTTATTTTGCTTGTTTGTAGTTTCAATTTTTACTTTTATGAACAATGTTCCTTGGAAAAATGTTCATTTGTTCTAATTTTTGAGATCCTTTATTCCACATTGTTTTCAAACATATCTCTTTAGGTTTGATCGGCCTACGAAAATAAGAATTATAAGCTTGATTTTGGGTTCCACGCTAAAACTCTCTGACCATGGAAAGGTTTGATGTCTTCACTCTCTTCTATTTTGCTATTTATCTTATAGCTATAGATATTAGATATAATGATACATATGAAGGTTTTATATCTTCATTTCATATTAAAAATTCATTGGAATTAGCCATGCAGAAATGCATGGAGATAGGTTGAGATTGTTTCTCCTTTCCTTGTTTGAAAAATCATTATCAAGTTCCTAGACAAATGCAGTTAGATTCATTTAATTGCAGAGTTGTTACTCAAAATGAAGGAAGATGAACTAAACTCAATTATTGTTGAAATGAGACGACATTGCACTTCTTTACAGGAGAAATTAGTGAAGGAAGAATTAGAGAGAACAGTAAGTGAGATTTTCAAGTCAATGGGTGAATCTTTGGAGCAAAATGGTAGGGAAAGGTTATATTTGATAATAGTTTATACTTATTATCTTTGAAAACACTAGGCAGCCGTAGAATCTCTTGTTAAGGAGAGAGAGGCCACACTGAACTTTGAGAGGTCACAAAATACTCTTCACGAAGTTCTTGGAAGAGCACAACTGGATCTCCAAAGTGCACATCAGAAGGTAAAATAATATCAGTCTCGATTCAATATTTTTAATGCTTCTTATCTGATGTTGTTAGATGTGTCAAGAATTACTCTTATATCTGAATGTCTACATCAATGGATTTCTACAAATATCATCACTCAATGACATGTCCTCATTCTTTTATTCTTTTTCTGTTAAACTGATACATTTCTGTGAAATGATCTATTCTCTTATCAAATTTTACTTTGTGCTGTAGGATAAAACTTATAATAAAGATGATTATATTACTAAGGCCACATGTTTTGAGGTTATATCAACCTTAAGAGATGTTCTTAAAATAAGTTCTTATTACATACAAATATTTGTTGTTAATCTGATTTGGCGAATCAATTACAGGTTTGGTTTTAGTGATTTTGATTGGAAAGAGTTTGCTTCCAGGATGAAACACAAGAGTTATGAAGAAATCGAGGAGTATTAATCTTACATTTTCCATTTACTTTTTTCATAATTTAATGCTATGATTGTTTTTAGTGCTACTGATCTTAAACCCATATGAATTCTAAAATAGTGGTAGATCATGATAAAAATAGTGTATATGTATACTTGGGTAGCTTTAATTGTCTTTATACAATCTTCATGACTAGTCTCTAACTACATATACCTTATACCTTTTGAACAAGTATGGCTTACTTTTTTTGTCTCATATTATAGAAGATATTACTGATTCACCTACATTCATAGTTACTATATTCTTATTGCTATGATATTTTGTCAGTTTCTTTTGTTATTCTCCTGTGTGCTTTCAGTTTACTAATTTTCCCTCTTTGCTCGTGAGATTTCATGAGAAAGATAAGAATTTTTTCAAATCCTTGATATTTGATTGTGCTCAATTCTTACAAAGTTTTTTCGCCAATAACCACTAGTTATTTACATGAGTTTTGATGAATAATAATCTTAACCATCTATGTACAGTTATATAATGATACATAGTAATTTATAACTATAAATACTGATTATAATGTGTCTTTAGATGGCATTCCAAAAGAAGGACTTTAAATAAAAAATGTACTTTTAAGGATCGATGTTCTGAATTTGATGACAAAAAAAGTAAGTTCTTCAATTTTTTTTTGGATTATAAGCTTTGTATTGCTTGTGTTTAGCATACTATTCGGGCATTATTTATATGCTATCTCTTGTCAGTTTAAAAATGAGTTTGCGTTTTGGAAGTTAATATTACTTGTAGGTGATGAAAGTGTTCTTTATCTTTGAATGTGGAATGACAAGTGAAGTTTGCATTAGAAAATCCTAGAACACAACTTTCTTCAGAAGATATCTTACCACTCCATCCACGTTTGAAGGGTAGAAAGATATGGAAGGAGGTTCATGATTTAGTGCTGCTACAAGCCGTGTTGAAGTAAGTTCTAACAGATAATTTTCCCTGCATGTGTCTCTCTCCGAGTTTAAACAATTTACTGTGAAATATGTTCCAAGTTCCATGTTATTAAACCATGAAAGAGTTTTTTAGGCTTGAATACCATAAATTTGTATTGGTATTTCCATTTCATTTGACGATTTGTGAGACAAGAATTTGGATTGGAAGAAGGTATTTTGCTATGCTGCAATGGTGTAACTTCTATTAACTTGATTATTTTCTGTTAAGGCATGGCTATGCGAGGTGGCATGATATTGTTGACGATAAGGATCTGAAGATTCAGAAGGTTATCTGTGAGGAGTTGAATATTCCAGTTGTAGATATACCAGTTGAATTATATTGTTTGTTTTTGATTCATGATAGGTTATATAGTTTTATAACAAATTCTTATCAATCAGTGTTTTTATCAATGTGGTGGGAGCAACAAGACATATGATAGGGGAATGCTTATATTTATACGCTTTTGGTTTAGAGTATTATGAAAAAATACACACTCTTTGTTTAGGATTTAATGATGTGATCCCAACAAGGCTTATAGCTTGGATCAACGCCTAGGCCCAAATCATGCTTAAGGCCTAATACATGGCCCACATGCACCTTCAAGCCCAAGCCCATCAAGAGGCCCAATAACAAGGAGCATGCTCAAAAAGATCCAATTAGGCTTCATTCAAGATGGCCCAAACCCACATGGGCTTCTCATACTC
>Ga0214542_1012425_pt1 | contig 10989 bp, 2 predicted proteins | sample CNSS1metaG_FD_160096 | JGI IMG/M metagenome (GOLD analysis project Ga0214542, IMG submission 160096) | Root nodule microbial communities from cowpea collected in UCLA plant growth center, Los Angeles, California, USA - CNSS1 | ecosystem: Host-associated > Plants > Roots > Nodule | place: USA...
TATTTTTGTGTGTGTGAATATTTTAAGTATAATTAGATATCATCGTATAATTTTGTCTTTAAATTTTATAAACATATTGTAGGAAATAATAATAATAATAATAATAATAATAATAATAATAATAATAATAATAATAATAATTAAATAAATAGAAAAAAAATTATTGTCCAAAAAAATTATTTGTGTGTCCTTACTTAAGGCCTCTCCAATGATATTTCCCTCCCATAAAAGATACAAAAACTCAAAATCACAACCTTTACAACTTAATCATCTCTAACTATATTGTATCCAATTCCTTCTGATAAAATAAGTGTACGAGTTTCTTGGGATCACTAAACATGTGAAATCGAGTACCATCAAGACAATACATCCAGACCTTTAAAAAAAATCACTACCACCATCTCTATATTGCTAACAAGGTAATCTTACTCATGAACTTGGAAGTTCCTTCAAACATAGTCTATCATTCTCTATTATCGTATTCATACATATCTCAACCTATAATGTAATATACTATATTGAGAGAAATGAAGATGGAGGATGACTTTGAAAGGGAATGGAAAAAGGAACCCGGGACGCAAGGTTATTATGTTTCCATTCTTCTATTTTATCCCTCTTTTATTACTTTTATTATATTATTATATTCATTTATTAATTTTAATTATTTTTTTAACACATTGCTCTCTACTTAGAAAGGAAAAATAAAGAATCCATCCAAAATCCGAGTCTTCAAGAACTAGATTCTGAGTTTTTTTTTTCATTGGAACCGTATATGAGAGATGAAAATTTGACTATCTGAAAATTGAATTATGAACAAGTATAGTTAACATGTTTATTTATGAAATTATTTTGTCATTGAGTCCATTTGAAGACTTTTTTTTTTTTAAATGGTATGACTATGTTTTTATTTCTTAAACTTTGATGCAAAATTAAAATTTATTCATATATTCAACTTTGATACAGTTTAGTTTTCAAACTTTAAAAATGAATGGATATAATCCTCTTAACCCAACTACGTTACACTTTTTTTATTTGTCGAACAACGTTTGAGGTTAATTTTTTAGTTTTCTATACAATTCGATACATTTCAGGTTAAATATTAGCTTGGAACATCATTTAGTATATAAAAAATAATTAACACCTTTAAGTTAATAGGACTATATCTTTTTATTTTTTAACGTTTATAAACTAAAATATATCAAAGTTTGGAATATAGTCGAATTCTAATTTTACATTTAAATTTAAAAGTCACAAGACATATTTAACCTTTTAGAATTTATTATTTTGAAAAAAAAATGGTCAAATAATGTGAGGACATTATAGGTGCGGGAGTGAAAATGAAGATCTAATTTATAAAAAGAAAGTGTATATTGGTGTAAGTACACTTAATGGTGCTATTTTTTTTTCCCAAATTGAGAGTGCGAAGCAATGAAATGGAAGGTTAGCAAATCATGAGCTACTCAAGAAAGATAATCTTAAAGGAAAATAATTTTTTAACTACTAAATTTTGACAACTTTCTCTTACAACTTTAGGTGGTATCTTTTAAATGATTTTCCATTTTTTTATTTTCTCATTCTCAATATTCCAAAACTACTTAGAAGATGACACATCATATTGTAAAAGAAAATTGTTAAAATTTAATAGTTAAAATATCATTTTCCAATCCTAAATTGGTATTGAAGTCACTTTTTTGAAGATGACAATGGTGAAGTCACTTTCTTTTTCTTCTTATTTTTCTTTGTAACTACCAAACTTTTATTTAGGATTTTGTTCTTCTTTTTCTTGGTAAGTACCAAACTTTTATTTAGGATTTTGTTTTGTTTCAAGGGTTAATGGTTATTGTTGTTGGTGTAAAGGTTGGTCTGTGAATTTAAGTACGAAAGCAAAGGTAGGTGTTTTTGAAATTTATTATATATAGGGTTAAGTGGGGTCAAGTCAAACTAACATAGGATATGTTTCAAGCAAAACATTTATTTTTATTTTTGTGTCCTTTTATTTCATTATTTTGTTTGTTAGCTAATTTATAGGTTATATGCTATTTTATATGATTGTGATAGAGTACTATAAAATAAAAGTGTCAACTCAAAGTGTGTGAAGATATAAATATTGAATAAGCAAAAAGTAAGTAGAAAAGTGCCTCTGAATCAAGTTATTGAATTCATTAAACAATTTCTTTATATGAATTATAACATCCATTGCATTAAAAGGAAGAGAATTGACCTAATGATTGAAGGAGACAGTGAAAAAAAAAAAAACACTCCACGTTGTGGTCATACATTGTTGCCTGGATTGTAGGTTATTTGTTGTAAGACATGTCATAAAAGTGTAAATTTCACAACAACTAATTTGGACCATCTTTTTTATTATTTTACATTAGATAATCCTAAATAAATCATGTGAAAGTCACAAGAAAATATGAAAATACAGGATGAGTGAAAGAATAATTTTTTATTGGGTTATGTTATGATTCACTAACATACCAATGAGAACTTAGTTAACATTGTAACATAAATTGATAAAAATAGAAAGTGAATACAAAATAAAATTACCAAAACGTATTATAAATATATTAATAAATTAGCAATTTAAATCTCATAATAAAGTTATGGATAAAAAGAATTATTGGATATGGACCACCTTAAAAGTGTGTAAATTATATAAAAAATCCTTAAAAAGGTAAGTTATATTATCCTAACATATAAGGTAAAATGAAAGAATAACCAATTAATAAATGTTTTAAAAGTTGATTATTATTGACAAGCTTATAAAATTTAACTCATTTAAATAGTTTAGTCTAACCATAAATCAAACTTTTTTTAATCGAATAGGTAAACCTGAAATAAATATAAAATAAATTAGACTCAAATTGGTCATAAATAATTTAAATAATTTATCTTTATGATTAAAATCATTGTGCATGACTATCGCCCAAAACGATAACCCGAAATTAGATATAAAAATATCACTCATTTTTTTTTTATTTCCTTTTTGTCTATTTCTTTCCCAATATAGCGATTTTGTTATAATTTTGGTTTAAAAATAAAGAATCAAATTAAATTACTTGTTGTATTTAAATATCAGTTGCATCCTTTGAGTTAATTAATAACTAATAAACATATGTAAGTGTGAATTTTTAAAGATTATTTTATACTTTGACTGCATTGTATTTGCAATGACCAAACCAAAATAATAAATTTATATTGAAGGATTTTAATTATGAGTTATTTATGAAATAAAATTAAAATTATGAATATAAAAACTGTAAAATAAAGTTTCTGGCTAAGATTCTTGAATACTTTTTTCATTATTAAATTTTTAACAATTTAATAATTATTATTATAAAAAAATTTATGTAACAAAAATATTAAAATAAATTCAAAGCAAATAAAAGAATAGTTTAGTTTACATAATTTTAGATTATTTAATAAATAATACAATAAATTACATAATTCAAATTATTTTAAATTATTTAATTCATATTATTGTTCTAAATCATACAATTCATAACATAAATATATTAAAAAAGAAATTCAGAGTATATTTAGATATATAAAAAACTTGTTAGAGTTGTTGTACTACTAAATTTAGTTAGAGAAGGGACCATGGATTTAATACCAGTTAGGCCCAAAGTTATTGCAGTGCTAAATTGGGCTAGGGCCGGAGGCTTTATACACATCAAAGACCTCTAAAACAGAATAAAATAAAATAAAAAATTATTACTTTTATACATAATATATAAATAAAAAGGCAATCAATTCATTTTCAGACAAATTAATCCTGATATTTCATATGTCTAACATGGTAACTTTATTTACCAAATAAAATTTAATTGTTAGTTTAAAAACATATTCAATAAAATTGAAAGCCACTCGTTTAAAATGATTTTGAGAGTATCTTGACTTGATCCCTCTTAAATTTGCTTTTATATTTAGCGATAAATGATACAAATTTAGAGTTGTTAAAGTCACTCCACATGTCTTCATCGTGATCCACGTGGGTTGGAAAAAAAAAAGCTCATTAGACTAAAAAGTTTGTCATTAGAAAAGTTTACAACAGTCCTAATGACTCAAGAGAAATGAATCAAGGGAGTTTATGGATTTATTTTTAAATATGAAAAATATTATTTTTAAATATATAATTAGACATATAAGTAATACTCTGTTAACTAAATAAATTTACTTGATCATTAATTAATTGTTTTAATCAATTTTTAGCTTAGCTGATTTAATCAAATTTTGATTAACTTTTGATAGGAATGACTCGATCGACTCTCAACTATAATTGACTCACTCAGTTTTCGATCAAGATCGATTCGATCGACTTTTGTCTGGAATTGACTCGATTAATCTTTGACAGAGTCAATTCCACGTACCTATGTCAGAAACTAACCCGGATAACCTTCGATCACTCAAACAATAATTTTTATAAAATAAAATTTAACTAACTTTTTTTTATAAACATTATAGTTTAAGTAATAAAATATTTGGCTTCATTTAAAGTAGGTTCATTCTTAAATAAATTATTTCGGTCTATAATTATATTTATTATAATTACAAATATAATGCATTATATGTGGATGGAAATGATTCTGAATTTGCTGGACAATTAGGTAACTTGTCATTTTCAAATTCGTCTTTACTCCTATTGTCGGTGTCAATCTTTTTTGCAAACACCGTTTTGACTTATTCGGAGATTCTTCATCAGATATGGTAAATATTTTAATCGTTTGATTTTCTTTTTTAAATTATTAACCTGCAAGGTTGTAAGGGTAATTTCCACCTTAAAACCCTCACTCCCCTCTCATCAGTGACTGCATAAGTCACGTGTCACAAAGATCCTCTCCACCTTTTTCTTATGCTAGTGAAATTGGACACTTTTCAATTATTTTTTTTATCGAGAGAGCATGTACGAAGAAATATAGTTTCATTCCACCACTCATTTATTGCAATGGAGAGTTTTTATATATTTAAAATGGAAATACATACATGTGTAGATATTTAATACAAGTTTCAAAATATAAAAAAGTAAGGTTTTGTATCTTTTAAATTTTATATATTTGTTTTCTTTTGTTAAAAATACAAATAATGTACAATTTTTCGGATGTGGATCATGAAAAGAAATCAACTCTCAATAAAAGAATCTTAGCCTTACAAAATGTACTATTTAGATAAATAGAAGAAATACTATATATGCAAGTTGAGAAATTATTTTTGACTAGAATGGAAAAAGAATATCTGCATTATTGTTTTGATCTTTCGTACCATTAAAAAGGGAAATAGACACCCTTCACACAATTTCTATTCAAGCAATTTTAACACTTTAAATTCTTCAAACATACTTATTCTCTAAAAGTAAAATTCAATAAAATTACTACCCATCTCCAATTGTAGAAATATATATATTTAGATGATAATTTGTTAAATACCCAATTATTTTTAACGGACAAATTATAAATAGATTATAAACTATGAAATCAACTTAGCACCCCTAAAGTATAGTCTTGCATTTTCTTTTGTTCTCATGAAATGCACGATGATAACAGATGAATACCAAAACACTCAAACACACAAGTCAGTGATAATTTAAAACTTTTATAATTCTTTTAATAAAAGAATGCTTAAAAAAGAAAACGAAAAAAAAATTATACATCACTACATAATCGAACATCAAACCTATGATTTGTAACACACAAGACCGTCATGGCTCTTGCACATACATATAGACATCAAACTCAAACTCCGGAGGACTAATGTATTTCTTGAGTAGAATCCCGAGATCATACGTCTGTCTTTACTCATTTACTTGTCTATGAGGAGTTATAGCTATATCATATTTGACCCGCTTCCTAATTCGTAGAGTATGAGAGGGTACATTCTACATCTTATGAGTTTGATCTCTTTCCAAAACTCCATATATGAACCTCTATTGACTCTTACAACTAGTTATCTTCCTATGTATAAGTCTAATACTAGTAGAGTCAATATGATCTCAATTTAATGTTTGTCGTCAATACACTACACACATCACCACACATAGTAGTATTCCCACCCAAGGAATCACTACCTTCTCATTCCATATAATTCATATCAAACCACAATACAAATTTTCTCAACTCACACATATATAATTGTTATAAACTATACAAAAAACAAATAGTATTAGAAAACAGGGTAGCGTTTGGCGGTATCAGAGGGTGCCCAACGCTGAATCATTTGGAACTCACTATCAAATGAGTGCCCAACAGTACCAGGGTAGCACCCACACCCTAAACCAATGGATTTCACTGTCAAGTAAGAGCCCAATAGTACCAAAGTCTCATCCAATACCCTAAACCCCTGAAGCTCAATGTCAAGTGAGCACCAATAGTACCAAGGTCGCGTCCAATGCCTTAGACCCCTGGAACTCATTGTTCAGTGAGCATCTGTTGATACTAAGGTTGCGCCCAGTGCCCTAGACCCCTGGAATTCATTGCCTAGTGAGCACCCAATGGTACCAAGGTTGCTCAATTGACTCTAATGGACACTTTTACCCCTTTTATAAATCCTAATAAGTACCAAATCAATTTCATAATCCACCATCAGTAGTTAATTACTCAAACTCAAGTGCTCATTATCAATTCAACACACCATATAATATCACAACTCTCAATACAATACTTCCCCAATTGGCTTCTTCATTAGTTAAACTCAAAAAATCAAAATTCGATTCAATCATCATGCAATGACATCTAGTATAAATATACAATTCATCAAAAAGTACAATAAGCAATAATTATTATTAGCTTCCCTTACCTAATATAGAGAGCTCGTAGCTCACAATTGCTCATAAGCTCTGTATCTCACAAAATGTTCTAATTACATAAAGAAAGTTTATATTAATGATCTGAACACATCTTTATAATCACAAAAGATTAAAGATTCATAAGGAACTACTTAAGATCACATACAATCCTATATCTTCCATATGTAACTAGATCAAGAATTGTCTCAAGAATATAGTAGAATTTGATATTCTATTCACAAAATTGATCGGTATTGGTGTTGTTGTCCTCTATGCCAAGAGTATTATGGTAGACTTTAATATTAAAAAAGATGAAAAATGGAGTCAAAATCTCTTAAAAGAAAATAGAAAAAGTCTAAAGATTAAGCATTAGAGAAATACATATTTCTTTTTTAAATAAATATAGTTTTAATATAATTCTATTTATAACTTAAAATTTTAATAATTAAATATTCGAATACCATTTATTGAAAACTCATTTCTATTTCTTAACTAATTTTTAGGTCCTATATTTTGAATAGAACGTCCTAAAACCATACTCACAGCAGCCAAAGAACATTTGACAATGCATTTGTCATTCTTAAAAGCTTGTTGCTGTTATCCCTTTTTAAAGGTAAAAGTAATGGTGTGAAAGTTAGAAAACTATGGAAAGCAACTTATAATTAAGTTTTAGTAAGTTATACTCGCATCTTTCTTTTAAAAAAATATTGTTTATGGCTATAATAAAGTAATATTTTTTGTCAATTATAATCTTAATTAATTAATTTACACTTGCATAAAAGAAGGCGTGAGAGTAATAAATTGTAAATTGAATATTTGTAGTATGAAATGTATATTAAACATTTTCTTTAAGTCTGTATTTATTTAAATTCACATCTCGTCTAAATTCGCATTTGAAAAAAAAATTGAATTAATATTTTTGTGTTTATATATATATATATATATATATATATATATATATATATATATATATATATAAAAAAGAGAGAGAGCATATGAATAAAATAAAATAACAAATTTTTCGTGTAGCATATTTTTTATATTTATCTTATATCTTTCATATTTTTACAAATTCTCAAGACTCATAATATTTCAAATATAATTATATAATCCCTAATATTTTATATTGTAACATGAGACTTAAAATTTTATAAGTTCGCATTCCAATTAAGTCAACATCAAACTCTCAAAATTAAAATACGAACTTAAATGAATGTTAACCGTATCCAAATTTAAATATTACAATTACATAAAAAGCCAAAGAAAAAGACAAAATATAGACACAATACTATACTATAAATGATGTTCTCAAATTAAATTTGTAGTTTATTTTTTAAAATTCTCTGTATATTTTAAGGTGAAATTTTAGTTATAATTGGAAAATATGGTTAAAAGAATAGGGTTTTAGTTTTCTTGAATAACATAATAAATAGAAAATGGTAACGGAAAAAAACCCTAATTGAGAGCCCTATGATTCAGAGCCATACTTTTAAAATGACGTGGCAATAAACATGTAGCAGCCGAAAGCACGTTCCAAATGAAATGAACATTATTGATCAAAATCCTAACCCTAATCATATTTCCTTTTCTACTCTGAAAAGCAGATTCCTTTTACTTTCTGTTAGACCCCACAAGGGATTTTATTTTATTTGTGTTCATTAAATATTTTTTTTACTATTTCTCAATTATAAAAATATAACTTTTTACCATTTGTTATTTGTGATTAAAATAAAAATAAAATTGAATATATTTTTAGTTGTTTTAGTTTTGACGTAAAATCAATTCTTTTTCTTCCAAATTTTGATAGATGTTAGTTTCAAAATTTTTAAAATGAACAAATATAATATTTTTAATCTAATTATAATAATTTTTTTAACGTGTAATTTACATTGATGTGTAAAAATATTAAACAATATAAGAATTTAAATTCTAACATAAAATATACATGACATGTCTATAATTAAATTAAAATGATTTTATTTATTTATTTTCAAAATTTAAATATTAATATTATTGAACATAAACAAATTTTAATTTAATATTCAAAGTTCAATGAATAAAAACATTATAACTTCTAAAATTATTCATCATTGAACTACCCAATATTTTGCTAAGTATTATTAACGGGTTGAATCTGACAGAAGTAATAATTAGTCTCCAATGCCCTAATTAGGTTTGACTTCCTAGGCCTTAAAGTAATTTTATTTAGGATTGGATAATACGTATAACACCAAAATATAGGTCTATTATATTTAAATAGGGTTATCACATTATATATATTGGACAAATTTTGATCAAATGAATATAGGAAACATACATGTACACTATAGCCACAATTCTTAATATAAAAGTATTTCAAAATAAGTACATATGTTAGTTTCAATTACGAAGTATCTACACCCACATGTCATATTTATGTACATTAACTAATCTAAAACAAAAACTTCATTCAACTATCATTCCTCGGTCTAGTTTCACCATCAACTATAGGTTCATATAGGTTCATATGCTCATCGTTATGGTAATCAATGAAAATAAAATACAAAAATACAAACAATTGCCGACTATTGAAGAGATAGGGGTCATGTACCTCAAATTTTTTGAAATTCTTTTATTTATACGTGGTATATGAAAACTGATTTATTTTTTAATTTTTTAAATTATATGTAGAAAAATTAAATTTTCGGAAAATTTTTAAATAATAAAAATATATATTGAGAATTGATGAAAATTCGATTAGGTACCTTTTTTATTTATTTTATAAAATATACCATTTAATGTTAATAAATAATAAAATATAAAATCAAATTTAATAAAAAATAAACAAATTTATTAAGTATTTTTTATTATTTTTTTATTGTCTTCTGAGTTTCTCACATATTATACCCGCTTTTAACTTTTACTTGTTTTATTTTTATTTTTTTTGTTTATGAAGACAAAAAGAAAATTTAACACAAAATTATTATTTTGTGCTCTCATTTTTTATATGTTTTCTTCCATTCTTGAAAAAAAAAGACAATTCTCTTTTTTCTCGTAGCGTGAAATATTAGTTTAATATTTAACATTATATTTTATCTTACAAACAATGGTGGATTATATATGGAGCAGGGAGGGGCCTTGGTCTCCCAAAATATTTTTGATTTTTTTTAATTATGTATATACTTTTGATTTTTTTTAATTATATATATTTTTTATTTTTTTTTAAATTATAAGTGATGTATTTTAAAAATTGATAGAAATTTAAATTGTCTTTTTAATTTTTTTATAAAGCATAATATGTAGGAACCCAAATATTTCAGCTCCTTGATCTCTCTTCTCTCTGTCACCCACACCACAGAAACACCTTGCACTTCATAACACCTTTCTCCCTCTTCTTTTCCTCTGCCTTCTCTCTACCAAAAGAGAAATTCTGAATCACTCTTCCCCTGTTGCAGAACCTAAACCTGAGGCCAGCTTCAACTCCTCCTTTTCCTCCATGTAAGTCACTCCCAACCCTTACCTTCATGTTTAATTCGAAATTGGTAAAACCTCTTTCTGCTGTTGGGAACCCTTCTCATACTTGAACCTGTAATTCCAACTCATTAGGTGGTACAGCTGAAGCTCTTGGGTGGGAGGATCTTAGCTAATTAGAAAGATATATAGAGGTAAGGGAAGCTAACCAATCTCCTTAATTCGAATAGGAAATCTGTAGATGAGTTTGAATTACATGTTTGATTGATAAACTGGTGTTTGAATTGCATGAATTGATGATTAATTGATCTTGATTAGATAAAATGACCCACCGCATGAAGGAACAGGTTCATGACCTAGTATTTTTGCCTAGGCGAGTGACGCTCGCCTGAGCGAAAACACCAGGAAACGCACCTCTGTTCCTGCGCGAAGTCTCGCCTAGGCGAGCTGGGGTCGCCTGAGCGAGATAACGATCTCGTCTGGGCAAACCAGCCTAGCCTGAGCGAGAGTTCGCTCAGTTTTTCTCTTTTGCCACTGTTAGTATCTCGCCTAAGCGAGACTGGCTCGCCTGAGCGAGATAACCTCTCGCCTAGGCTAGACTTTTTAGCCCGAGCGAGAGCTACTGCAGTAGTGGTGCTTCAAATCTGTTTCCTTTGGTAAAAATGTATGTTTTAATGCATCTTTGTGCAATTTAGGCCCTGTATGATTGGAATGCTACCAGTGATGTATTGTATGATTAAATTGGATGAATATAAGTT
>Ga0214542_1012427_pt1 | contig 10983 bp, 10 predicted proteins | sample CNSS1metaG_FD_160096 | JGI IMG/M metagenome (GOLD analysis project Ga0214542, IMG submission 160096) | Root nodule microbial communities from cowpea collected in UCLA plant growth center, Los Angeles, California, USA - CNSS1 | ecosystem: Host-associated > Plants > Roots > Nodule | place: USA...
GTGAAAGGAACCTTCACATCTAGATAGCTTGCTATCTTAATGTCCAGTGGGGATTTCACTTAGCTTTCTTAATCAACTCACACCATATTCAATAATCTTAAAAAGAAACAAGATAATCCTTCATCATGTCTGTTGTCCAAAAACACACCCACTCCTTACAAGAACTCAACCCGAAGAAGGAAAGCTGGAATATCGTTGCAAGAGTGGTAAGGTTATGGTTTATTGAAGATTACACAAAAGGAAAATCTCCATTTTCCATGGAAATTGTTCTTCAAGACAAAGAGGTACCCTCCTAATACTATAAACGCATGTTATTTTCTTACTTTTCCTAATTTTTGTAGTTTTTTTTTTGAAGTTTCAATATGATTTTATTATGTGATTTATGAAACTGTTTGTGCAGGGTGTCCTAATCCATGCATATGTTAGACGCACATTGATATACAAATTTCAGACTAAAATCAAAGAGGATAAGGTTTACACCATTCAATCTTTTAGTGTTTCATGTAATGGTGGTTCTTATAGAACTACAAATCATGCCTATAAGATCAACTTCCAATTTGCAACTAAGGTCAATATGGTTGAAAGTACCTTAGTTCCGAAAACTAGAACTGCATACACCCCTTTTTCAACCATCAAAGCTGCTGGTTTTGACACAGATTACTTAGTTAGTAAGTATATTTTTGTTTTTTTTTCTTTGCGTTTAACTTTTCATTAATGTTTTTTTTTGTTATTGTTTCCTTTTTCTGTAGATGTCATTGGAATGTTTACTGGTGTTGGAACAGAGAGAGAGCTAGAGAAAGGTGGTAAGAAGACCAAAATGAATGTCATCCTTATTGAAGCTTATGGGTAAGCGGATGTTCTTCTTTACTGGTGTTCTTCTTTTTTATTGATTTCATCTGTTTCTCTTTTATCTGATGTTTAACATGCAATAGTTTGCGATTGGAGTGTACTTTATTTGGTCAATATGTTGATTTGTTAAAAGCATTTTTGGCCTCTGGAGAGGATCAACATGTTGTCATTGCTTTACATTATTGCAAAGTGAAGACCTTACAAGGTAACTAACTTTGATTGATTATTACAGTTGTATTAATTTTTTAAATTGTTTTTGACATGTTGTATTTTGTAGATAAAGTTTCTATTCAAAACTATATGAACTATACGAAGATAATTTTTAACTGTGATGTTGAAGATGCAACGAAGTTGAAAAAAATGTAAGTACATTTTACATGCTATTTATCTTTGTTTATAGATATATATATAAGATATTTTTTTGTAAGATGTGGGATAGTACTGAATCTCCTTCTCAACCTCTTACCCAACTTTGTCAGTCTTCTAAAGTTAGTTTAGAAGATGATTTCATTAAACTGCATCCTAGGAGTTCAATTGAAGGTCTCAAAGATTTTAAGCAGGTTCAAATATTTTTCTCTATGTTGCACATAAATATTTTTTGTTCATTACCGTTCATAGTTTTATTCATATTGTTGCATTATTTATTTTTCAGAAAGTACTTTTATAGTAAAGGCTACTATCAAACATGTGCTAGATCATGATGATGTGTGGTATACAACATGTATCTGGCACAAAGCAGTCTATCCTGATTCCAAAATGTTTTTTTGTGAAAAGTGTAACAAACATGTCATTAAGGTTACACCTAGGTAATATTATTAATCTTCAGAATTCAGATTTTATGAATATAATATTATAAAAAATTAATAATGTTCATAATGTCTTTAATGTTTTTTTTAGGTATAAACTTAAACTTAGTGTAATTGATGCTACGGATTCTACAACTTTTGTTGTATTTGATCGTGATGCAAGTGCAATGTTGAAGAAATCATGCTATGATATTCTTGACTTACAAGACAAGGTTAAGTTTCATATGTAATCAATTATGCTTATATTGTTGACATTTAACTTAAATGTTTTGTTTGATTTTCAAAGTAATTCAGAATACATATTTTCCTATTCTATATTTGGTACTTCTTTTCCAATTATTTAAATCATTATTGTTATCTACAGTAATGCTTTTTCATTAAGTTACATCATTTATATTTATACTTTTTTTAATAAAACACTATTGCTGGAGACTTGCCTAAAGAGTTTGCAGTCCTAATTAATAAGACCTATCTGTTCAAAGTTGAGTGCAAGAATGATTATAATAGCAAATTTGAACAATCATTCAGAGTTAAAAAAGTGTGCATGGATGAAAAAGTCATTGAAAGCTTTACTAATGTTGAAGTAAAGTCTTTGGTAAGATCTTATTTACTTCTTTTTACGTCTTATCTTATATTTGGCTTTAATTGTAATCTTATTTTAATTGGAAAAAAATTTTAGGATCTCTACTCTGCAAATGAAGAAGAAAGCAAAGTAAATGACCTAACAAATCAAATCTCATCTGATTCCATTGCAGAGGTAGTTGAAGATTACAATTTTACTTTTTTTGTAAAGCTTTGTATATGCTAACTTTTTGAAGTTTATTTTTAGGATTTGCTTATCAAATTCACAGAAGAATCAAATGATGTTGAGACTCTAAGTGATCATTTGAACACTATAGTATCAAGCCATGTTTCTGCAAAGGAATCGTTGAATAATAAAGTTGTAATTGATGTTGAAATTGATGAGTTAACCCGCAAAGAATCATCTCATCTGGACAATCTTCACTTGGCTACTCAACCACCTGTCCCAGCACTTAAAAGACATATTCGATCTATGGTTCAAGAAAATAAGAAGATTCCAGTGAAAATGTTGAATATCAAGATTGAAAAGTGATTTCTGTCATTTCAAACTAAAAATTGTAATAGACTTTATTTGGTGTTTTATGTTGGTTATGTTATTTTTTTGGAAAACATTTGCTGCTTTTAAGTATTTGTACTCATGACCAATATTTTTTGTTGTCCTTATGTTGTTATTTTGAAAACATTGACTTCAAGTATCTTTTTATTTAATTATGAACTACATTAAATATTGCTCAATTCTGAAAAGATTTCAAGCTTATTATTCTTAATTTTGTACTCTATGTTTACAGTCACAATTTGCTAGCTCAATCAAAGTGTGTTGATATTATTTTACATTGTCAACACCATAATCATGCTAGCTACACGAAAGGAAGTAAGTTGACCAGAGTTAATTCCTTGGGTTTTTTATTTGTGTATTGTGTTATAAAAATTTGTATCCTTTCAGTATTTGTGTACATTTTTTAAATATATTTCTAAAAAATATAGATACTTTTGTTGTCTATGGTTATTTTTAAACTTGAGTATATTTTGCTAGCTGAATGTCAAAGTGTTGATATTATTTTTTATGTTAAGTACATTATCATGCTAGCTACATGAAAGTGATTAACTTTTTATGTATCTGAAGATTTTTCAACTACATTATTGGTTTCGCAACATATAAAACTTATTTAATGTCTTAAAAACCATTCTAGCTTCATCAAATATTTTACACAATTCTCCTTTCAGTGATTGATTAATACATTTTACAATGAATATTGTAATTTCTGCTCATAATATATATATATATATATATATATATATATATATATTCAAATTTATTTTTTTATTGTCTTGCCTACAAAGAAACAAAAATTATTAAAATTTTAAAATTTATTTTATACCCAATGTACTGGCTTCGTTTTTAATCAACCAAGCAATAAACCTAAATAACTTTCCATGTAAAGAATCAAAGTTTATTTTTATTTTCTTAAGTTTTTCTTAAATTTCACAAAAAAACTTAATAACTTAATCATAAATTATCTTTTTTATTTTGTTAATGTAATGATTGTAAAGCCCAATTTTCTACCCTAAAGTTTTAAGGGCTACTTTTAAGCTGTTGGACCTAGGGGGCTGGCCCAAAGGATAAAACCACCCTAACTCTGCCCTAATTGTTTCACTGTGCACTTTCAGAACCCACTCCCTTGGTGCTTAGAGCCGCAGCCATCACTCCGCTAGGGTTCAGCCTTGAAGCTCCGTCACTCTTGTTCGAGCCAGTTTCGTTCCATGTAAGTTGCATCCCATTCCACACCTTCTTGTTTTAGCTCAGTTGCTTCGAGTCCTGACTAGAGTCGTACTAAGTATTTCGTGCCACTTTGTCGTTGTGTTTTCCAGTTCACCAAGCCGCCTTAGGAGTTGCTGCGCTTACTTGTTCGCACTAGGAACCCAACTGTTGGCCTTTTTCCAAGTAGGGAAGCTAAGGCCTTACTCATATAACCCGTTTTTCCATGTTGTTTGGCTGTTGTTTCTATTTTATGTGGTTGGTGTGATGCTATGTTGGTTTGGAACGCATGAATCTATTGTTTGGACTAGTATGTGTGGCTGTGGCAGGAAGACAGTGGCGAGACCTAATAATCTCGCCCAAGCGAGCTAGTCTCGCCTAGGCGAGATGGGCAGGGACTCGCCCAGAACCTTTTGCGCGAAAGAGTAGCTCAGGCGACCAGCTCAGCTTTTGAGCGAGCGAGCATCTCGCCAAGGCGAGAGGGGTCTCGCCTAAGCAAGATCCCGCGTGAGCTCTTGCTTCCTTTTTTGAGCCCTCGCCTAGGCGAACGGGGCTCGCCTAAGCGAGAGCCTCTCGCCTGAGCGAGGCCCTTCGACCTGAGCGAGGAGCTGGGCAAGACAGTGTGTTTATGTGGTTATTTCTGAAATTCCGAATTGATTTATGCTTGTTTGGGTGTTGATTATTCTGTTAAATGCATGAGACAATTCAATATGCATGAGTGATGTGGACCATGAATTATGAATGATGGATTTGGGTGTGAACCTTCGCATGTGAAAGGAATGAGGTGGTTGGTATCGAATTGACATGGCATTGGCATGAGATGCAATTCCACTATTTTGGTTGAGAATGATGAACTGGTATGAGTTCACTGGAAAAAGGAAAGGAATGGATTATGAATAACTAGTATGCGAGGTGTATGTATTAATTTGTATGATGAATTTCTTCTTGATTGGTTGAGCATGTTTAGTCCGTGTCAGTGCGTAAATCCTTAGGGTCTCTAAGTGAGACTTTCAGGGTCGTGCTTCAGTGGTGACGTAATTCCATGGCCCCTATTAGTGGGTGTCCATGGTGGTGCCCCATCTGTATAACTAGGTAAGGATTCAAGGTAAGGTTGCATCCTCACACTCTAAGGAGTCAGTTAGTCTCACCTAGAGCGGACTGACTCCTATGGTGAGAGTAGTAAGAGGCCTGAAATTCATTAAGGGCTAACCTTGTGGTGAGGGAAATTGATTCATTGTAACACTTGTAACACATAGCTCGGGGGTGACCAGAGGTATCCACCACAAGTGCAAGCATCCAATGAATCCGACCAGGTTATACGTATCTGGATGAGTCGAGTCGTGTCGTAGTGTAATGCCTGAAAAGTCATAACATGCTTGGTTGATTTGAGTGTATGATATTGTGAAATTATATATGATCTAATGGATGAAATCTTTTGTGCTCTAGCTTACCCTCCTTTTATTGTTGTGTGTTCTGCTGTGTGGTACTTTCTTTTGCGATGATCATCAACTTGTCGATGTGAGCAGATGCGAGGAACACCCGCGCGCAACAGCGAGGTGATGGTTCCGTTGCATAATCTGCATGGGCTGGTTTTTAGTTTCGTTATTGGGCTTTTCTTTAGGGCTAAGGCCCATGTACTTATTTGTCCTTGGATCTACATACTTTCTTTGTAAATTTTTTATCCAGTGTTCTTTTGGGCATCGTGGTGTGCCTTGGATTGTAAGGAGTTGAGTTTTAAACTCCAGGACTGCGCTATTATGTTATCTTTTTGTAACGTTTCCTTTAATTTTGTATATTAAATTAAATGGGGTGTTACGTTGATTACCCTTAGAAATTTTTAAAAAATTGTCTATTTTGTTTTCACGTTAAGTGCTTTAACTTTAAAGATTTTATTTTTAATTTAAATAACTTTAAATGAATGTTTATTTTTGTTATTTATAAATACAATAAATAAATAAATAAATATATATATATATATATATATATATATAATATTCACTTTTATTCATTATTTAATTAGTTATATGTTTTTCTTAATATTTTTTATTACTATTTGAACTTTTAATTATTATTTTTATTTTGTATTACTCTTTCAACTTTTGATTATTATTTTTATTTGTAAAAAATATACATATGACTTAAATATTTTATGAAAATTATTTATAGTTTATGAAAAATAATTTATAAATATTTTTAAATATTGTATTCCTTAATAGTTTATTGCTGTGAAAAAATTATGAAATGAAGAATCATATCTTGTAGTTATAATTTCAAAATAAGCGATATCTAAGTTACTGGATAGCTTAAATTTAGTTTTCAAAATCTTTTTTTCAATAATATATGATTTTTTTTATAAACGATTTTATTTTAATTAAAATCAATATAACCGTCTGTTTGCCTTATTATCCATCAAGTTTTTGGTTTATTATCAATCAAGGAAACAGAAAAGTCACTCCCCTGAACCTGCTTCCATGGATTCCTCTGTGAGTGTGGCTGCCAGAAAAACTTTAGGAAGGTTCACTACGTTTCATTTTGTTCATAATCAAGTACATTTACTTTACAAAAAGTTCAAAAAGTATGTTCTTTGTGAATTCTTTGTTGTTTGTTTTTTACAAAAGTTTAATTCGTAACACATTGCCTCTTCCATCCATCTTATTCGTTCAAAACCATGCATTTCTGTTTTGACTTTGTTGACAATCTTACTTATTCTCGATTTTCTTTCTAAAAATTTAAACTTTCTTCAATAATCTTTCAAAGGTCGACTTTTTCTTTTTGTTTTCCATGCTTCATGTATGTCAAACTATATTTTCTTTCATTATCCATGCATTTTTTTTACTTTTGTTGGAAATCTTACTTCTTATGTTCTTTTGTTATCAAAATGTCATCTTTCTTCAATAATTGTTCAAATCGATGACATATTCTTATTTTGATGAATTTTTGATGTATGTCGACATTTTTTTGCTTTCATAAGACAAGTTTTATTTTTACTTTGCTGCAAATCTTACCTACTATTTTTATTTTTCTAAAGATGGAAACTTTCTTCAATAATCGTTCAAATTAACGACTTTCTCTTTTTTTTTTTTGCATGTTTCATCTATCTCGATTTTTTTTTTGCTTACATCACCCATGCATTTTTTATTCCTTGATTGAAATCTTTTTGCTTTCATGATCAGTTTAATATTTGTCTTATTGATGTTTTTGACCCTTCTTTCTATTTTTTGTCTCATTAGGAGTTCGGTCATGTTGATCCAATATTTTTTGCTATGTTTGGTCAAGAATTAGGACTAGTTTGGCAGTTGGAAGATATTCAAGGGAATCAACATCAGTTAACTTTTAATATGGATGTGAATCATCCCGTGCTCACTGATGGTTGGTCTAGCCTAAGAGTTTTTTATAAATTGCAACATATCCATCAAATTTTATTTAGATATGTTGGCAACTCAACCTTCCAGATCACTGTATTCTCCAACATGTACAATATCGACTGTGCAGAAGTTTCTTTCAAACCTAATTCGGTTGCGAAAAAAACATCTTTTTAGAGTGAAATTGACAAAATCTCAATGAAAAGTCAGCCATCTGGTGAACTTTGTGATTTTATATTTTTGTTTTATATGTTATTTTGTTTATATATTTTTTTTGTTACTTATTTAGTTCTTTTTTCAGGACCTACAATCTGATTTTGCAGATTACGTTCAAAAACGTAGATTCAGGAGGTTGGGATTGCAGGGGCGTGACAACACTTTCATTGTTCAATGTAAGCTTGTGCTTCGTAATTCACCTAAGAAGTCAAGTAAGATTGGGAAGGGATGGAAGGACTTCTGCACATTCAATCGGTTGAAAGAAGGTGATATTCTTGTGTTTGTAGGTGACAAAAAATGACAAAGAAGAAGATCAAAGTCTACGTCAAAAAAAAATTCAATTTTTAATATTGCACTTTTTTTTTTCAGTTTACTTTTGATATTATGTATGGTTTTTCTAGAACTTTTAAAGTACTATGTTTTTATTTTGTTTGTAAGACTTTTACCATCCTAATTTTGTTGCTTCTAATAATTAGAAGCCATATCTATAACTATTTTACGTTAGTTAATTATGATCAACTTTAATATTTTAATTACTTTTATCCTTCAAAATCTATTAATAATACAATTCAAGGTAGCACAAAGTGCCAAAAATTCAAACAACCACGAAAAGCAAAATGGCAATTTTTAACTACAAATAGAAATCTTTTGGGCACTTGAAAATGTGACATCTGGCAAGTTTTCAAACTTACATGTGTCCAATTTTTTCAAACAATTCTTCATTTTGTTTACAAACCACCGTCTCCTTCTCATCCAACCACGTAAACCCTAGTCGTCCACTTCTTCATTCTCACTATATATTTTCAACCATCGTCTCATTCTCATTCCAACCACATAAACCCTAAATGTCCTAAAATTCCATTCTTATTTTCTTCCTCTAAACCTCAATCTCTTACTCTGGTTCATTGTCTCTTCTCATGAATCTCTCTCGATGTGTATGTCTATCTCTCTATTTTTTTTTCGTTGGTTTTTTTAGGTTTTTTTACCGTTCACTCTCTTCCATTACATTGTTGTATTGCAGAGTAAAGACACAGTAGATTGTTGTATTGCAGAGTAAAGACGCGATAGATTGTTGTATTTCAGAGTAAAGACGTAGTAATGGATATGGATTTCTCTCCTTTTTTTGCGTTCATTTTTTTGGGTTTTTCTTTACCATTCATTCTCTTCCATTAGATTGTTGTATTGCAGGGTAAAGACGCAGTAGTAGATCCAAATTTCTCTACTTTTTTTTTCGTTCATTTTTTTGGGTTTTTTTACCGTTCATTCTCTTCCATTAGATTGTTCTATTGCAGAGTAAAGACGTAGTAGTGGATCCAGATTGTTCAAAGCTACTACACTTAAATCAAGGTTATGCACATTTTTTTTATTTAACATGTTTTCTTATTCTTTCAATTTCTTGTGCGCAACAGGTTGAAGTTCGTTTTCTGTACGCATCATGCTCATTCGTTGTCTTGATTGCAGGTTTTTTTTTCATTTTTAGTCTCTACAACACTTCAAATCACAATGATTAGTTAAAGGTGAGGACAATGTTATGTTTAGGATGTAAAGATTTTATGTTTGAAATTATGTCGTTGAATTGCTAAGTGCGAGTGTTGTGCATTTAGGAGCAAGCTGTCCCGAAGAAGCGGCGAGGCATATTCAATCTTTCCATGAAGCATCGTTAAAAGTATGCGATCTGAAATATTTTAAGCCTGAAGTGGAACTGTTTCGAATGAAGAATTATGTTATTAATGTGAACTTTATAGGGTGTGCCCGATGGAGGAGATGATGTTGTAGGTTGTTCTAAGAGGAGATGGCAATCCTTTAGGTAGTGATCTAATTTTTTATATTTGATCTATGTTTTGGTGATATAGTTGATGCGTGATCTTTTGATTATTTTTACGGTACCATCCTTTTAGACTCACCAAAATAGTTTCTTCTACTGTTTGAGTTGTCATTGTTTTGTAAAAGTTGTTTTAAAATTTCACATAAGTACTACATCTGGGTAAAAGTGGTATGAATAATTTTATGGTTGCATAATGAAGGTTTATGACTATTCAAGGAATCAAAAGACAGGAATTCTGGTGGAAAGGTTGGCAGAATTTGATCTTAGTAACTATTTTTTATATTTGGAGTAGAAATATGATTTTTTTAATATCGCCCTTTCTGCATAAATATGATGATCATCCTGCAATAATGGTTGTTGGTGTGGTTGATGGAACTTCAGAAGCCATTTTCCATACTCTTATGTCTCTTGGCCCTTCAAGATCAAAGTAAGTTCATTAGTTGCATTGTGATATTCCAGCATTGTTTTATTAGCAAGACATTTATGTTTTATTAGCATTTCATCATCACAACATATTGGCATGTTACTTCTATCAAATTTTACTATATCATCATTGTTATTCTTAAGATTCGGTGATTGGATGTAGAAGGAATTATGACTTTACAACAAAATGAAAAGTGTATAAAAGCCAAGCAAATAAAAACCAGAGCAGAATTTTGTAACAAGATTGCGCAGAATTTTTAACTTGACATTGAGCATAGATCGTATCATTTTATGTCTAATGATCATGGATAGGCCTAGGTGAAATAGGTTTCTTCCATTGAAAAGAAAAAATTCAATGAACTGCAAATCAAAAACGTTTAATAGTACATGTTAAGTTATAGCATCATAGTAGTAAGCAATTTGATTATGATACAATTTTATAAACCAACATTGCTTTAGTAATTTATTTAGTATGGAAGTTGTTACTATTGTCCTTAAAACACATTAATTGTTGGATGGCCGGAGGGATTTGTGTTTCTACAAGGGGAATGTGGTGGAGCACTTGGATGGTCACACATACATTATTCACAAACAGCTATTTATTGATTGGTTACCTTGGTAAATATCCAAGCCTTTAGTGCCAATCATTTCCTGTGCACATCAGTTTATCACATTTTATTTTTATTTAACATGTTTTCTTATTCTTTCAATCTTGTGCGCATCAGTTTTTTAAATTTAATCTTCATTCCATATTTACTTGATTTTTATTTTTTAATTGTTATTTTATTTACTTTATCAAGTGGTTTTGATACGGTCAAATACTGTCTTTTGATGCTTGTAGTTCTTGGGATTACATTCTTTTTTTTAATGTATTGGTTCTTTCAAATTTTCAAATGTATTTATATATATATATATATATATATATATATTATTTTTTTGTAATTTATAATTTATATTTATAATTTATAATAATTTTTTTTTCATAAAAAGAAGTAATATATTTTTGTATTTTTTATATAAGTTGATATATTCTCACCAAATTTATGTCATAGACAAGGTATTATTAATTATTAGCATTTCTTTATGTATTGCTTCTTTACTCTTTATAAATATAAATATAAATATAATATATATATATATATATATATATATATATATATATAT
>Ga0214542_1012428_pt1 | contig 10982 bp, 12 predicted proteins | sample CNSS1metaG_FD_160096 | JGI IMG/M metagenome (GOLD analysis project Ga0214542, IMG submission 160096) | Root nodule microbial communities from cowpea collected in UCLA plant growth center, Los Angeles, California, USA - CNSS1 | ecosystem: Host-associated > Plants > Roots > Nodule | place: USA...
TATAAATTAATCTTTTATTTGTTAATTATATATATTATATATATATATATATATATATATATATATTAAAATAATAACTAAAATTTAACTAATACAATATATTTCTTTCCGTTAAATATTATTATAAAAGGTATTAAAACAATTCTTATTAATTATATTTAAAAAATCAAATGATTAATTATTATTTTGATAAAAAATTTATTATCTTTACACTGCTTTTTTATATTTTTTATATTAATTTATTCAAATAAAAGGATTATTAATTAATTTATATTGTTACATGTTATTATATATATTATTATATTTATGGTATAATTTGTTTTATATTATTTAATTTTTTAAACATTTTAAATATGAAATAAATTGTTTATGATATATTATAAATAAAAACAAATTGTATGTATGTATTTTATTTATAAAATACGAATATTTAACTTAATTTAATTATACACTTAAAAATTCATTTAAAATTTAAATATTTATATTAGAAGAATTAATAAAAACACTATTATTTTGTTTAGTTTCCTTGCACTTTCGCAAGCAGCACTGAACAATAGTAATTAATTACATAGTTTAAAATCAAATAAAAAAAATGCTGATGGGAGCTCTGTTCGTTCCTTCGTTCGTAAGCAGCACTGTACACTTCCGTCGTTCCTTCGCTTTTTTATTTGTTTTCCTCTCAACCACAACCGCGTCGCTTCTCCTTCTAGGGTTTCGCATCCATAGGAGCTCCGCAATAACTGCCTCCTCAAAATTCGTCATCCTTTCGTTGCTGCCGTCGAGGTTCTTGCATTTTTATCCTCTTCTTACTTTCAACTTTCTCCTTCCTTTGCTTGTTTCTCTTTCTTTTTCTCTCTCACTCACACACACACACTTATTCCTTACATGCACAAACACATTCTCTTTGTTTTAGGAGTTTTATCCTTTGCTTAATTTGAAAGATTTCCCGCGTTTAGTTGCTTGTGCGTGATGATGTTTGCTTGATTTTCTGACATTTATTGGTTTTTTTAACAATTGACTTGTTTTTAGCTGTGATTGTTGATTATTTTTTCGGTTATGAAATGCAATGTTTCTTGTACCATACGCCCCATCGGGCCATCGGCCATGTGCAGTCCTCCGGTCCATCGAACAAGGCTGGGAGGGCTCGTATATAAAACATGTCCACCGGTCGAACGACCCCATAGATGAACTATATAGGACCATCGGTCGATCGGTCCTACATATGAATTACATGGTACTCCGTAAGGGACCATCGGTCAATCGGTCTCGCAAACGAACCATTCATTACCTCGTAAGGGACCATCGGTCGATCGGCCCTACGTATGAATTACGCATCACTGTAAAGGACCATCGGTCGCTCGGTCCCACACGAACAACACTTTAACTTGTAAAGGACAATCGTTTAATCGGCCCCCAAGTCGATCGCGCATCAACCCATAGAGATCCATCGGTCGATCAGTCTCCTAGGTGGTTCGCATAGCGGCCTTATATGTGACAATCGGTCGATCGGCTGTATAGATTAATTATTCACTAAGTTGTTAAAATCAAAAGATAACCAGTCTAGTCAAGCGGCCATCGGTCGAACGGCCAAATGAGACTAGTCAACTAGATTATTTAACGTTAAACAAGTCAGTAATTTTGATTAGAGGATCATTAGGCCATGATTAAGGAACCCTAATCATAGGCCCACACCGGAAACTATAAATAGGGCCCAAAGGTAGGTTGGTGAGGATCTTAATTTCGCATTTATTACTGCAGTTACACTCATATACCAATCGGCCCATCAACTGACTTAAACATCGGAGCCTTTTAGACAGGTACCCCGATCGTCTATTCAACCGATCGAGCGAGGAGATAGATTTCTTAGAGAAGAAGTTACCGCAGTTGTGAAGAAAGGAGATTTCGAGAAGGAAGGAGTAAAATTGAAGAGGTTCTTAGTAGGCTCTTGGTCCCTACACCTGAAACATTTTGGCGCCCACCGGGGGGCCGAGCAGTCTTCTTTACACCATACACCCTTATGGTGACCACAAGAAACCGAAATAGCAACGTGGACGGAGGAAGAATGGCGGATGATCAAGCAGATACAAGGGAAATGATCAGGGCGATGCAACAGAGGATGGATGAAATGCAGAGGAACTACGAGGTGCAGATGCAAGTTCTGCGAGAGGAGAACGCCGCCCTTCGGCGAAAGGAGGAAGGTATCCCTTCGACCCCCACTGTGCCCGATCCGCTCAGACTGAGCAGTGTGCAGCAGCATCGGGAAGTCGAGCGGATGGAAAGTCGCTTGCCTCCCACAGGACAGGAGCAATCGCAGCCCCTGAGGGTGGAAAAGACGCACGCATTGAGGGGAAACATCTCTCACATGATGGCCAAGAGTTTTGGGGCCAACGAGGGAGGTCACCCTTCCCTACAACAGATCCACGCGTCGGGGAATTTCCCCTTCACCCAATTCATATTGGAGACCCCGTTGTCGTAGAGATGGAAGATGCCGACGTTCGACAAGTATGACGGGATGACAAACCCTGACAACCACATGCGGGTCTTCACCCACCAGATGATGTTCCATGCCGTGAGTGACCTGATCTGGTGCCGCGTTTTCTCGACTTCCCTGACCGGAGAGGCGTTGGAGTGGTTCTCTGAGCTATCGGCCAACAGCATCGACTCCTTCGCCACTCTGAAGGCCATGTTCAGCACGCAGTTTGCTCCCCTGAGGCCGGCTATCCTGACGGTAGATAACTTGGTAAATATTCGCCAATAGGATGGGGAGTCGCTGAGGAGTTACCTCGATCGATATAACCGCATGTCGGTCAAGATAAAAGACCTCAGCAACGAAATCGCTCGACATCACTTTTCATACGAACTGCAGCCGGACGTGTTTGCAGATAAGATAAGCTGCAAGAAGCCAAAAACAATGGAGGAGATGAGGGAGCGAGCGGCCAAGTTCATACAGATGGAAGACGTGCAGGAGTTTACGGTGAAGAAGAGGGAAAAGGAAGATGCAGCATCCCAGAAGAGCGCCCCTCGACCGAGCAAACCCCTTGCTCGGCCCAACAAGAAGAAAATGCCCAAGTTCACAACGTACACCCCCTTGGTCGTCCCCTGGGCGAAGATCTTGTTGGAGGCCTTCAGCACCGATTCACTTCCAGCATCCAGAAAGAAGCCTCCACCTCCAGACGTCGATAACAATAAGCACTGTCAGTATCATCGGACGATCGACCACACCACGGAGGAATGTCATACACTCCGCAAAAAGATTGAGGAGCTTATTCGACAAGGGCATTTGAAGAAGTACATTTAGCAGGATCGCCCCCAGCGAAGCCCGGTTAGGAACAGAAGCCCAGCATGAAGGCAGGCACCGGACAAGTGGGAGAAATGGAGAGAGCAGGAGCCTGACAGGCGAAGGAGGGAGTCGTCCAGAGTCCACCGAACCCGAGGAGGAGTCGTAGCCGGAGCAGGGATAAGCCCATAAGGGGTTGCATCAATACCATTTCGGGAGGATTCGCTGGAGAAGGATCGAGCTCATGTACTCGAAAGAGGCACGTCCGGGCGCTTAAGTTGGTCCATCTGGTAGAAAAGAAGGTGTGGTCAATGCCCCATATCACCTTCACCGATGAGGATTTCAAGGCTCCCGATCCTGATCATGACGATCCTATGGTCATCTCCATCGAGGTAGCAAAATATGGAATCGGGAAGGTTCTGGTGGATCAAGGGAGCTCCGTCAACATCTTATATTGGAAAAATTTTCGGAAGATGAACTTGTTTGAGGACCTGATCGTCCCTTACAACGAACAGATCGTTGGGTTCTCGGGCGAGCGGGTAGACACGAGGGGTTACCTGGACCTCCACACCCGGATCGGCTCGAGGAGAGACGGCCGAGAGGTAAGGGTTAGATTCCTGTTAGTTGAAGCTAACACTTCCTACAATGTCTTGCTAGGAAGACCTTGCCTGAATGCCTTTGGAGCGATCGTCTCAACCTTACACTTGGCCATGAAGTTCCCGTCGGATAAGGGGACGATATGCACCGTGCATGCGGACCAGCAGATTGCCAGGCAGTGTTACGCAGCTGGGTTAAAGATTACCCCCTACAGCCGCCTTAGAAAACAACACCGATCGGAGGTTGCCATGACTGATTTGGATCCCCGAACGAATACGGAGGATCGGATTCAACCTGGGGGAGATACCAAGGAGATCTCGATCGGGATGCAACCAGGCCAAGTCACGAAGATAGGGGGAGCTCTGAAGCCGGACGAGGAGGAACTCCTGGGCGCGGTCATCCTGGAAAACCAGGACCTCTTTGCATGGTCATCAGCTGATATGCCGAGCATCCATCCTGACGTAATGTCCCAAAAGTTGGCAATCTTTTATTTGCTTAGAGGCTCCTAAACTCTTCTATATAAGGGGTGCTCCTAGACATGTAAAAGGGTTGAACATTTTGAAGTAAAAACACTCTTGTGTCTTAACCATTTGTGAGAGTTTCCTGCCTAGGGAGTGAATACTTTTAAGCCTTATCTTGCATAGCAAGTGGCCGCACACATCCACTCATCTTCAAGGTTGCCATGGCTTCTAGCCTAGCCTTGTAGTGGCGTGCTTCTCACATTTTTACCATTTCTTTCCTTTCCATTTTGTGTTTTCTTCTTCCTTTAATTGTTCTTGGTTTTCTATGGTTTATGTGCTTTCCATTTCCTTTTCGTTTTGAATCAATCCATCATCTTCTTCTCTTGAGTTTTGTGAAAGGAACCTTCACATCTAGATAGCTTGCTATCTTAATGTCCAGTGGGGATTTCACTTAGCTTTCTTAATCAACTCACACCATATTCAATAATCTTAAAAAGGAACAAGATAATCCTTCATCATATACCCTTTGCCCAACATCGATCGACTTATGGATGGAGCTTCGGGGCACAATTTCCTAAGCTTTCTGGACGCATACTTAGGGTATAATTAGATCCCTATGTATGGTCCAAACAGATCTAAAACGGCGTTCATCACCGATCAAGCCAACTTCTGCTACGAAGTCATGTCGTTCGGTCTGAAGAATGCGGGGGTGACCTACCAAAGGCTTATGGATCGGGTCTTCAGAGGGCAGATCGGTCGATCCATGGAGGTATATGTAGACGACATGGTCGTAAAGTCACAGACGGTCGAGGGTCACGTTCGCGACCTAAAGGAGGTCTTCCACTAAGTGCGCAAGTACAACATGCGTCTCAACCCGGAGAAATGTGTGTTCAGAGTGCCGACCGGCAAATTCCTGGGGTTCATGTTGACTGACCGAGGGATCGAAGCCAACCCTGACAAGTGTGCCGCCATCGCTGAGATGAAGAGCCCTAGAAATCTGAAGGAGATCCAACGGTTGGTCGGGCGTCTGACATCCCTTGCGCGCTTCCTGCCCAAGCTAACAGAGAAGATCAAGCTGATCCTGATGATCATGAAGAAGCAGACCGTAGATAAATGCGACGACCAATGCGAGGAGGCATTTCAGTAGATAAAGGTGATACTCAGGAAGCCCGATCTAGCCGGGAGGATGATTGCGTGGTCGGTCGAGCTCTCCGAGTTCGGCCTTAAATTTCAGCCGAGAGGATCCGTCAAGGGGCAACACTTGGCAGATTTCGCAGCAGAACTCCACGGGCCGATCTCCCCGACGGAACAAACATGGGTCCTCTTCGTCGATGGCTCGTCGGACAAACGCAATGCAGGAGCAAGGATTGTCATTGAAGGACCGGGTGGCTTTACGGTCGACCACTACCTGCAATTCAAGTTCAGAGCGTCGAATAACCAGGCAGAGTATGAAGCATTGATCGTCGGACTGAGGCTAGCAAAGGATCTAGGCGCCAGAAGGTTAAAATGTAACACTGATTCGCGACTCGTGGTCGGGCAAGTGCAAGGGGAGTATCAAGTTAAAGACGATCTGCTGCTGCAATATTATCATAAGATGGTTGAAGCCATGAAAGAGTTCGAAGAAGTAATTATCCACCATATACCCCGAGCGGAGAATGCCAGAGTCGATAGGCTATCCAAGCTGGCAGAGGGAAAAGAGAAAGGTCAGCTGAAAACCATCATCAGGAAAACCCTGATGAGACCCTCGGTAGGAGAATGCGCAGTAGTCGATCGGCCAGCGGACTGGATAAGTGATGTGCGGGAACTTCTGAGAAGAAGCGATGCCAGAAAAGACCTGAAGTCGATCGAGCAACGTCGGGCGCTCCGATTTGTCACTATCGGAGAGGATCTATACAAACGAGGTTTCACCGCGCCGCTCCTCAAATGCCTGTCGGAGGAAGAAGCAGGATACGTCATGAACGAGGTCCACAATGGCATTTGCGGGACGCACACCGGACGGAGGACGATGAAAGCACGAATACTCCGGGTAAGGTACTACTGGCCGACCATGGAGCAGGACTGTGAGGCTATGATACGAAAATGCAAAGGTTGCCAAGCCCATGGAAACAATGTCAAGAGAGCTCTGACCGAACTACACAGCCTAACGGCCCCATGGCTGTTCGCACAGTGGGGCATGGACATCGTCAGTCCATTCCCTATCGGCAGAGCACAAAAGAAGTTCATACTAGTCACCGTAGATTACTTCACCAAGTGGGTCGAAGCAGAAGCCCTAACTAACATCATCGCTCGGCAAGTCCACTCGTTTGTGTGGTGAAACATAGTCTGCCGCTTCGGCCTGCCCCATACCATCATCACCGACAACGGCCGGCAGTTCATCGATAAGAAGTTAAGGGATTTTTATAAGCAAGTGGGGATACGCCATCTAACCAGCTCGGTCGAGCATCCCTAGACTAATGGTCAAGCCGAAGCCATGAACAAGGTCATAGTGGCGGAGCTGAAGAAAAGATTGGGAGAAGCCAAGGGAGCGTGGGTGGACGAACTTCCGCAGGTCCTTTGGGCCTATCGGTGCACTCCGCATGGGACGACCGTAGAATCCCCTTTCAATCTGACGTACGAAACAGATGTTATGCTACCAATTGAAGTAGGAGAATAGACCCTTCGGCGGGAGATGCAAAACTTTGATGTGAATTGCGGACGCATGCGAGAGGAATTGAACTGGACGACCGAGCGGAGAGAAAGAGCAGCCGTGCGAGCCAAAACATGCAAGAAGATAGTGGCAAGAAGGTACAACGCAAAGGTGAAACCGAGGAGCTTCATCTGAGGAGACCTGGTATGAAGGAAGATGAACGAAGCGCGCAAGAAATCAACACAAGGGAAGTTGGCACCGAACTGGGAAGGACCGTTCTGCGTGACCGAAAGCTTGTAGAACGGAGCATATCGGCTTGAATACCTGAGCGACAAGGAAATATCGAATACATGGAACGCTTCACATTTAAAAATGTATTACTGTTGATAACACTATCAATAAAACAAGTGTTTAACGCCACTCCAGCTAACCGATCGATGGGGCTCCCTATGGGACCCGAGCAAAGCCTGACCGATCAAGGTGCGGGCTTCCACGAGGAAGCTCCGCTCGGTCAACAGCGATCCGAGCGATCTAATTAACCCTACGGGTAAATAAGTGACACGAGCTGTCGGCTACGATCAAGGCACGACGCCAACGATCTAAAGGAATTAAAAAATGAATGCGTAATAAAGTCGGACCGTTTGTGTCGTAAGCGTAACAATCAAACCAAGTCAACAACACAATTGATAGAAGAAATAAGACTAAGTAAGAAGTCATGGGTCGATCGCCCGATTGAAGTCAAACACAAAATAGCGGCCAATCGTCACACTTGTTCAAACACTAAGTTTACAAAATGGGTCGATGGCCCCGCGCGTTAACATCAAACTATTAAAGGATAGGCCGACCGCCCCAAACATACAATGATAAATAAAGATCAAATGGTCGATCGCCAGCAACGACGATAAATAAAGATCGAATGGTCGATCGCCAGCAACAACGATAAATAAAGATCAAACGGCCGATAGCCAGTAACAACGATAAATAAAGATCAAACGGCCGATCGCCAGCAACAACGATAAAAGAAGATCGAACCAACAGATAGAAAGGAAAAAGTTACTTGCCATATACATGTAAATGTTTGTCAAAAAATGGCCTAATAATCGATCGAGCGCGATCGACCACAAGGCCGATCGAACTCGATCGGTTATATTAAAATATACACAAAATTAAATTAAACTAAGAGTCATCAGTAGGAGGAGCGGTCGCTTCATCAAGCCGGTCGAAAAATCTTTCCAGTTTCCCTTCAACCAACCCTAAGTGAACATTGAACCGATCGGGGGAGCAGTGGTAGAAGAAGACGGCTTAATCGACAACGTTCTGGAAGCCCGTCTCGTATTGAGCAAAGACTTGCTCATCGGCAATACGCAACTCAGCCTGATACTCTTTAGCTTTCTTCTGCTAGTCAGCAGCCGATCCAACGACGACCAAATGCTCCAATGACAAGTCATCAAAGCGCCTTTGAAGTTTTCGCAGCTCGTCGACCGCCTCCTTGGCCTTCAGCTACTCCTTCGTCAGAAGCTTTAAGTAGGCCGACGCACTTAGCATGCTCGGCCTTCATGACACTCATCCGATCGAATTGGGTCTTCAAGTCCGATGTGGAAGCCTTCACCTCTTGTCGCCGCGAGCTTCTTCTCTAGGCTGTCGATCCTGCTCCGATCGGCCCGGGGAAACTTGGTATATATTGCAGGCAACCTAAGGGTCAATTCCTCGGCCCTCCGCAAAGCCTCCTCTTTAGATACGTCTTTCAGCATGTCCTTGACGCGATGACCCAGGTGGAAGAAGGCCTCCTCCTCAAGCCGAACCTCGCTACTGAGGAAGGCGGTGGCCAAGGACTCGGAAGCCTCGGCCTTCTTACTCCTCTTCGACGATCGACCAGCGGGGGAGTCATCCCTCTTAGTCTTTTTTCCATTATTCACCGCAGCGACAAGAATAGTAGAGTTGGGGGGGATGACGAAAAATCGAGGCCGGGTGACAACAGTTGAGGCACCGGTCGACGCATTAGTTGCAGGAGAAGGAGCCGTCGAGGGACCACCGGGAACACTCTGAAGGGGCGCGGGCCATGAACTCAGCATTGGAGATCGTCGTTCGGGCCATGATATCTACAAACAAGAAAAAACGCGTAAGTTAATAGCAACTCCTACAACGATCGGAAAGATCAGAACAACTAACCATAAACCGCCCTCGACAAGTCCAGAGAGCGGAGGCATTGGAGCAGCGGCCTCGGTGGGATCTTATCGGGGAGGGTCTTGAGGACGGCTAGGTCAGCCCGCTCGGCGGGGGTTAAACGGTCCTCCGTCCAGGGATCAGTAGGCGGAGGAAACGCCGTCCAGTACAGGGGGAACTTCGACCGACCATCCACATCGAATATGTACTTTCTGCCCCGGCCGGGAATCGCAACCTTGAGAAAGTTGGTCTTGAAACCCTTGTACGAGGCAAGGTAGAGGGTGAACAAACTCTTGTTCACCCCAAGAAAGGAAACCCAACCTTTGGACGTGGTGGGTCGGGTTTTATAGAAGTGCAGGAACAGAGGCATGGTGGCTGTCAGACCAGCCATTCGGCAGAGAACCTCAAAGGCCTGCATTGACGCCCAGGTGTTCGGGTGTATCTAGATCGGTGCGTATTGAATTTCTGGTAGAACCGCCATTTGCCAATCGGCGAACGGCACGGTCAGACCCAGATCGTGGAATAGGCAAGCATAGACATAGAAAAACTCTAGCTTCGCCGCTCCCTTGCCATGGCAGACCCTCTCATTACTGGCACACACCTTTACCCGGAGAAACCCGTCCTCCACCTCGTCACTAAAAACCTTAGTTCGCTCCACCAGGTCCCCGAGATCATTACCCCATCGGAACCTCGTCGCCCCCGGACACCTCGACCACCCCACCTGAGGATCCGTCTGAACTCGATGCGCTGGAAGACATTATTACCTGTAGAAAGAAGAAGACGATCGGTGGCTCGGGTAGAAAGAGAGAAGAAAGGCCACACACACCTATTTATAGAAAGGCCTAGGAACACGTGGCAGCACCAGGACCACACGATCACGCGTAGATCAACGGCCCGTACTTCACAACGCTTCGCATCCTAACTGACAGGCACGATCTACGAAGCAAGATAACTGTCAAGAAACCCCTTCGGCCCATCGGCACTACAGTCTTTGCAAACCTTCTCGCTCCACCTTCATCATCGCTCAAGGCTGGGGGGCTTGTGTACCGTATGCCCCATCGGGCCATCGGCCATGTGTAGTCCTCCGGTCCATCGAACAAGGCTGGGAGGGCTCGTATATAAAACATGTCCACCGGTCGAACGGCCCCACAGATGAACTATATAGGACCACCGGTCGATCGGTCCTACGTATGAATTACATGGTACTCCGTAAGGGACCATCGATCAATCGGTCTCGCAAACGAACCATTCATTACCTCGTAAGGGACCATTGGTCGATCGGCCCTACGTATGAATTACGCATCGCTATAAAGGACCATCGGTTGCTCGGTCCCACACGAACAACGCTTTAACTTGTAAAGGACAATCGTTTGATTGGCCCCCAAGTCGATCGCGCATCAACCCATAGAGATCCATCGATCGATCAGTCTCCTAGCTGGTTCGCGTAGCGTCTTATATGTGACAATCGGTCGATCGGCTGTATAGATTAATTATTCACTAAGTTGTTAAAATCAAAAGATAACCAGTCTAATCAAGCGGCCATCGGTCGAACGGCCAAATGAGACCAGTCAACTGGATTAATTAACGTTAAACAAGTCAGTAATTTTGATTAGAGGATCATTGGGCCATGATTAAGAAACCCTAATCACAGACCCACATTGGAAACTATAAATAGGGCCCAAAGGTAGGTTGGTGAGGATCTTAATTTCGCATTGGAGAAGAAGTTACCGCAGTTGTGAAGAAAGGAGATTTCGAGAAGGAGGGAGTAAAATTGAAGAGGTTCTTAGTAGGCTCTTGGTCCCTACACCCGAAACATTTCTTTTATGGTATTTATATGCATTTACGTGTTGTTTTAAAG
>Ga0214542_1012433_pt1 | contig 10977 bp, 6 predicted proteins | sample CNSS1metaG_FD_160096 | JGI IMG/M metagenome (GOLD analysis project Ga0214542, IMG submission 160096) | Root nodule microbial communities from cowpea collected in UCLA plant growth center, Los Angeles, California, USA - CNSS1 | ecosystem: Host-associated > Plants > Roots > Nodule | place: USA...
ACTTCCAAAATATGCAAAAACACCACAAAAGACTCTTGAATCACACAAGAATCACACCAGCACAGCAAGAACCCTCTTGCAGACCTGGAAAACCACTAGGCACACACACAAAGCTTGAGAAAGATCACACCTTAGTGGTAGCACAGCCTTGCCTATCACAAACCACTTTCTCCAAGCTTCAAACCAAGCCAAAAGCTTCAAGAATTGATCCAAGATCAATCTTCAACAGCTGCAACGCCTATGATCACGAAGGAGAGAGTTTCCACAAGTTTCCAGAACCAAATCGTGCTCTGAAATGATCAACAGACCTCTCTTTCGAAAATCACAGCTTTTATAGTCAATCTGTTACGAAATTCAACAGGTTGATTTTCAAATCAATCGGTTGATTTCACTTGACTTAAGTTAAATCAGTCGATTAAGAACTAAATCAACTGATTGAATTTGTTGTAGTTTAAGACTACTGCAGCCAACCTTTTAACCTGTTAAAAAGTCATTCAACAGATTAAAAGAGACATTTTAACCTGTTGAAAAACCATTCACAGATTAAAAACACACCAAAGACCAAACAACATCTAATTAATGCTTTAAGGTCTACAACATGAATTACAAACTACAACTACACTTTCTTAATGATGTAATTACATGGAGAGCACATGTTTCAGCCTTGATCACGATGGATTTCATCAAATCTCCTTTCCTTCATCAATATAGGCTTCATTCCAATGTTTATGGCTTCAAGATAGTTCAAAAGAGCTTCATTCAATCTTCATCAAATCTTCAAGAAGCAAACCACCTTGGCTTCTCATGTCAACATATGTTGACCACCATGAAGTTTGACGGTTTGCATACTATCCACGAGCACATGATCAAAATGACAGTGAATGAAATTTTTCTCGTGTAGTTCGTTTTATACTCTTTACTGTCTAAGTATGATCCATTTCAGATGAAATATAAGACCATGAAAGACAGGTGGAATGTACATGAAATGCATAATATGTTGGTTTTGGAGGAGACCAAACTCAAGAACTTAGGAAACCACTTTGTTCATTATGTGAGGAGTTGGAAAGAAAGTTGTAAAGAAACATGGAAAGGATAAAGGACCATTAAAAATTGACGAGACCTCAACCAAAATCTAGAAGAAAAATGACAAATGTCATTTCTACGAGAAGTTTGGACATTTCCAAAAGGATTGCATAATGCTTATGTATGTTTTAAATCAAACTTAATTCAAGTTCACCATAATACTTGGTGGATTGATTTTGGGTGTACGACTCATGCTTCTAATGTGATGTAGGCATTCCTTTCAACCTAAACCTTGGTTCGTTTGCTATGTTTATTGAAAAATGTGGTATTTGTGCTTAATACACAATACTAGACACACCACAACAAAATGGTGTATCAGAAAGGCGTAACTGAACCTTAATAGATATAGTTAGGACTATGTTAAGTAGTTCAGGTTTACATGTATCGCTATAGATGATTTAAAGATTGTCATGTATTTGTTAAACATTGATCCTAGTAAAGTTGTTCAGAAGACTCCTTTTGAGTTGTGGATGAGTAGAAAACCCAATTTGAGACACCTGCATGTTTGGCGTTGCCAAGATTTTTTTTAGCACACACATGATCATAAGCATGATGTCAATTAAAATAATTCATTTTAATTTTATGTCATAAACAATATTTTTAAATTCATAAATTTGATAAAAAAATATATTTATTATCAATCAACTTTTTTTTGTTCATATAAATATCAAGATAAACTTTTTTCCTTGCAAATGCATAATTTCATAACTCAATAGTAGTTTTAGTGACAAATTACTTTATAATTGTTTTCATACGAAACACTTAAAATATATTTATGATATAAAACATCGTCATTAATAATAAGAGTAGTAGATGTTAAATCATAAATTAATATAATAGAAAAAACATTGGATTTAGACATTACAAACAATTATTCAGTGAGCCAGAATTTTATTTATCCATAATTTCATTTATTGTTAACAATAGGAATGAAAACAATTATACACATAAAATTTTAGGCTTAATTGAGACTGATTTAATTATAACCCTAACAAACACATTAGTTCATAAAGAAAATGTTTTCAGTCTTCTGCTATTGTCATTAATGTTAGAAATGAATAAGAATTTTTCTCTCTAAGAATGTTAGAAAATGATTAACCAAATAATACTACCACTAATAAAAAAATATGAATAATATAATAATAATTGTTAGAGCAATAATAACACTAAGACATATATACAAATCAACGAATATTAATCAGAGACCCAGTAGTTATAATAACAATAATAGATAAAAAATAAATAAATAAGAAAAAAGGAGTAAAAATATTCTAGGTTGAGGCATGCATAGCGCTATCCTTAGAGAGAAAACGCCCATATTGCATAGGGCAATACACAATATCATACGTTCTTCTCCCAAGATACAATAACTCGTCAGATCGGTCGAGTAAAGCGAAGGATCTTTGAACCTTATGAACACCACTATTTTAAGAAATAGTATAGAGAGGAAAAGAATAACACTTTTGAGAGAACTCTAGTGTTTGTTATGTATTTCCCCATGAACCTAGGTGGTATTCATAGGTAGAGAATGGAGACATAAGAGTCAATTGTAATAAAAAAATATAGTCGTTAACCATAAATAACATTAACCCATAAAATTAAAAGTTCATGAAATATTTGTAACTGTAGGATAATATTTTAATTATTTAGTTTTTAAATTATATTAAAATATTTCTAACATTAAATACTCAATCTCGAATGTTAAACAAAAATTTTCCTTTTCAAAATCCTTCATCTTGAATTCTTTCTTTAAGCAATCAATTACCTTTTGTGAGCTTGTTAGAAGTTTCAATGATGTTTATGTTATCTACATAAACAATAATCAAGGCAAATTCATTATCTAATAATTTCATATAAATACAAGGACAAATAGGATCATTTCTATACTTTTTTTTAACAAGTACTCACTAAGACGATTATACCATGTACGTCCTGATTGCTTTCATCAATACCAGGTTTTCATGAAAAACCTTAAGTAACTAATCATGCTTTGTATCTAAAAATTTCATCATTCTTATTTTGTTTTTGCACAAAAATTCATTTGTACTTAATAAGTTTTAAACCCTCGAGTGTGCGAACTACAGGTCCAAAAACCTTTTGTTTAGCAAGTAAATATAATTATGCTTATATTATATATTTTCATTTTGGTTAATCATTTCTTTATCGACAATCTTTAATGATCATTGGTTCTTGATCATCATTATCAGTCATAACATTCATCGTTATATTATATGCAAAAATATCATTAATGTTGAGTTCATTTTGGTTCTATATTGAGATCTCATCATTTTCAACAATTTGAAGTACCTATAGGGATGACAACGTGGCAGGGCGGAGACATGTTTCCCTATCCCATAACCCATCCCCATAGTAAAAATTCCTCCCCATCCCCATACCCAAAACCAATGGGTATCAAACTGTTGTCATATCCCCATCCCCACCGAGTAACGGGTATATTTGCGTTCCCATACCCATACCCATTTTCTTACTTTTCCATTTTAATTAATTAAGTTTTATAAAATAATAAAAAATTACGGTAAAGGAAACATAATATTATCAAATATTTAATAGTAAGGGGAGGGTTTTTTCTTCGATATCAAATATTTAGAAATAAATTACAATTATATACATTTCAAATTAGAATACCAAATAAAATTTCATGAGAACCAAAACATTTATTAAATTTGCAAAGTATGATTTATAATGTGTTATAAAATTAAACATAATTATATAAAATATATCAAAATAGTATTCTACATGATAAAAATAAGCAACAAATAAAAATATTAAAAAAATATCAAATGTGTGTCTTCAAAAGAATTTAAGAGACTATTGATTGAAATCGCACAAAGGAAAACAAATGTATAATTAAGGGTGTGATAAGATGAAAAATACCTTAGAGATTTAAGAAATTTTTTCAAATATCAACATAGTCAATGGTTGAGAAATAACAAAAATTGTTTTAGCAAAACAAAAGAGTTCTTCAAATGAAATAAAAATTAATAATAATAGAGTAAATAATAAAAATTTTTTTATATTACCAAGTAAATGAAAGGTTTATGTTATTAAACACTTAAATTGAGAGTGTTAAACATTCTCATGCGAAAGGAAAATATGCAATAAATGAAAATATAAAAAAGACTAGAAATATTCAAATGTGAGACATAAAAAATATTTAATTGACATACATCATTTGAACATAATTGGATAAAGGTTATGATAAGATTAAAACTATACTGGAGATGCAAATGAATTTCATGACAAACCACATAATTAGAAGAAATAAAAAATAGAAAGTTACTTAATTAACTATAAATATTTTAATAATTTAAACGGGGACGGGGATATGGTGGGGACATGTATTATGGTGGGTATGGGGACAAGGACAAGACAAATATGTACATTTCCATACCAAGTGAAAAAGTCGAGGATTCTCCATACCCATGCCCAGTCAATGCAGAGATTTCTCGTCAAAACGAGGATGGGTTCGTGCAATATCTACGGGGGCAGGTTTATTTGCCATCCCTAGGTACCTAAGGTTCTTCTGGAATCGAATCATTATTTATGTCAAATGAATATTTTAGGATTTCCACCTTTTCGATTAGGTCATCTAGCATTTTAGCTTATTTTCTTATTCAAGAGTTTGATCTTTGGAACCAATAGACCTACCACGCTTCAAGTGCGTCTTTGGAATCAACAGGCCTACCACCCTTCAAGCATGTTATGAATTAATATCAAACCTACTTGGAGCATTAGGAGTTAGTATATATGATGTAGTTACCTTTTCTGTCAGTAAAAACATGTGATAATTGATTGACTAATTGTGTAAATGAATTGTCCTTTGAACTTCTAGTTCATGTTCTTTTGTACGAGGGTCAAGACAAAATAATGATAATTCATTCCAACCAATATCTTTTTCCCATTGTTCTTTCTCTCCTTGATGTTGGAAAAACTAATTCATCAAAGAATAAGTCTCAATCGAATTGTAAATAAGTCTCTTGTTGGTAGTTCAAGATATTTTGTTATAGTGGGAGAATCATATCCAACATATATTCTCAATCATCTCTAAGGACCCATCATAGTCCCTTTTGGTGGGGAAATTGGAACGTATACACCACACTAAAAAATTCTTAAAGGAGAAATATTATGTTACTAACCAAAAACCAACTGCATAATAGAGTATTTGTGATAAGTTGTTGGCTTGATGTGAATCAATACTACAACATGCAAAAATGCATATCCCTAAGTACTACATCATTTTTTACTTTAGACCACACTAAAGTAGCCCACGTGTATAAAAGTGTTGTCTAAACATAGAAATGCCACAAATATATAAGTGTGGCTTAAAACTATTAAAGGCCACATTTTATAAATCGTTGATTATTTAGGAAACATTTTTTTTAAAGTTGCCCATAGAAAATGTGGGCAAAATAATAAAATTGTGGCCTCTTCCTTATGTTGTTTCCTTATCAGTTATACTATACACTATGAATCTTCTTCATACTTATAGATTAGGCAACGTTGGCATGGCAACCACTAGAAAACCATTGCGTAAAATAGGAATAAGCCACAATTTTTTTTATCGTTGCTTATATAGTGAGTTTTATTTGCCATAAACCTAGAGAGAATACAAAAAAATATTGTCTATTTGTTTTAAGGAATATGGTATAAAATGTTGATAGTTATAGGAAATAGTTATTAAAATGTGGATAGTTTAGGCCACATTTTTAAAATTGTGATAATTTAACTTTAAATATTTTTAAATTACCATCATGTGACCTAATTAAATTATTGTAAGATGAATCAATTGTCTTGGGTGGAGCGTAGTTGGGCCAAGTCACAATCAAATCATGACACTTTGGTTGCTACAATCTTAAGAAGAAAGAGTTGCACTTTAGCTATTAACTATTGTTTTTTGCTTAATGGTAAGCGCTCAATCCAACAATTGGTATCAAAGCCAAGGTCTTGAGTTCAACTCCTAATATGACAATTGCTCTTTTTAAAGAGAAATTAAATAATTATGTTCTAAACATAAACGTAATAATTAAATAATCATTGCCTAAAAGAATACACAATACTTTAAATTGTGTTGTATAAAACTATGAAATAACATGTTGGCTAAAAGGTGTGGTCTATTATTTTCTTCTAAGGCAATGGTTTTCGAAACTTTTGTGGCCTTAGGAAAAAAATCGTTGTCTTTGAGCAATGGCAACAACTAAATACTCCACGGTTGGAAAACTGTGGTAAAATCGTTGACTAAAGTTAAGACCACAATTTTTTTTACTTTAGGCAACATTTTATGTTGTTGTTTAAACAACAAAATGATGTAGTATTAGAATATTAGCTTTCATAAGTAATGGTCTTGCAACCAATTTTAGACGTTTCAGTAATAATTTTGCAAGTCAATTTTGAGTTTGAACATATGCTACTGGATGTTCAACCTCAATTTCAATTGATATAAATACTCATGAAAAATATGAGATGTAATTTCACCAGTATTATAAAAACAAGTTTTCTTAATCGAATAATTTGGGAAGTGAGCTTTTAACTGTGCTAATAACTTTGCAAATACTTGATTGTGAGTTGATAATAAACAAATATGTGACCATCTAGTTGATGCATCAATTAAAACTATGAAATATATATATGATCCACATGATGGGTTATTAGACCATAAATATCACCCTATATTTGTTCTTAAAATAAGATTGACTCATTTCTTCTTCTTTTTTTGGTGATGGTCTTATTATCAACTTTCCTTTGTGAACGTTCAGTACATGACAACTCATTGGTTTGAAGAAGTTTTTTTACTCTTAAGTGGGTGTCCACATGAGTTTTCCAACTTTTTTTTCACATCATAATAGATCCAAGATGACCGAACTCATCATGCCAACAAAGAATTCATTTTGATTCATAAATTTCTGGTTTACCATAATCTGCATTTTAATTGTACTAATATATGCATGGTACAAACCATCCAAGTGATCATGCCAAACAAGGTCATTCATTTTGATCATAAACTTCTAGTCTATACCATGACATGTATCTCAATTGTACTAATATATGTGTAAATCATAAGAAAAGGTTGGTAATTTCTCCAATGCACTTTTTATTCAACTCAATTCTAATGATATAAAGATATTTCATATCTTCTTCATTGTTTGTCTCAATATGATATTCATTTAGACAAATATTCTTGAAACTTAATAAGTTTCTATTAAACTTCTTGGTAGAAGTATAGTAGTTTTTCTAGAGCCTTCAAATATAATTGTAGTACTAAAAATAATGTTAACATTGACTTCTCACATTACCAAACAATAGAAAAATTTATTACTCTTGAGAATTGTATGAGTTTTTTGCGCTATCAATAAGACACATATCCTCATCATCGGTGTTAGTGTCAATATTCATTCTTCATATAAACATAAATATAAATATTAGAATAAAATATTTAGAGCTTTTTATTAACCAAGAAAAAAACTTATATATAAGCAATATGAAACACGAAACAAATATAAAGCATTGTCTTAAAATTAAAAACATAATACAAGAAAATATATTTTTTAACACTCTCATCACCAATGAGGTGATCAATGCTTCCATTTGGTTTAACAAAGAAAATAACAATTTCAACATGAGTAACATCCATATGGTCATAATCAGAATCACCATCTTCATAAGCAAAGTGTGTTTCTACGTTCTTCTCCTCATTTTTTAAGATGTTTTGGTGTACGACAAGCACAACTCAAATTGTCTCTACCACCATAATGATAATTTATATTCTCATCTTATTTGTCATTATTTTCACATTTTTCTTTAATGTGTCTTTCAAATTTTCTTTATGACCATGCCTATAATCACTATCACAACCATGAAAATATAAATCAAATGTTGTTGCATTCACTTCTAGAATGGAGCAAAACCAATTGGGCGAGTTTCATAACTTTTTTATAAAAAACTCAATGTTTTGTTCAGCCATAAGAATGCATTAAATGAATTTAGAATATTTGTGAAATCCCTTTTCACGATATTGTTGTTGGAGGAGCAAATTAGTTCTTAAATGCTTAATTTATTTCTTTAATTGCATCATCAAGATCCATTGCATCTAAATATATTTCAACATTCAATATCTAATATAAGTAATTCTTTCTCGTAAGATCAAAGGTCACAAATTCAAAATTTGCAAGATTTGACATGTTTAGAACTAGCACATAAAATAGTAGTAATAATAATCATCATCATAACAATAATAATCATCATCATAATAAAAATAATAAATAATAAGACAAAGATGAAAATTGATAAAGTGAAACCATTTGTATGACAAACATAAGAATATAAGATAAAATTATAAATGAAGAAATGATTAGGAAGAGTCTGGATTAAGACACGCAGAACATTGTCCTAAAAGAGAAAATACTTTTCACTTTATTAGAGTATTGTGGTAATAACATGTTATGAAATAAAGCTAATAATAAAGAAAAGAATAAAAGGAAGAATTTAATTTATATATATGGCTAGAATTTAATTTATTAATATTTATTTTAATTATTTTCGTAAATAACAAATATATTGAGTATTTAGCATATAAAGAATATGAAAACGAAAATGAAAAATGTAATTAAGGAAATGAAAGTATTCCAAAAGTGAGTGGGAAATGTGTGTGTGTGTATGAAGTTATGGTAGCTGGGGTTGAACACAAAAAATTGATAAGAGTGAAGAAAAGAAGGAAGGAAAATAATCAAGAAAAATAGGAGAGAAGAAGGTGTTTAGTGTTGTGGTGCTTGTTACGGATTATTGTTTAGTAATAGAAAAAAAATAATGATATTTTGACCTAATTTTAATTATTTTTAACTTATTATTTCAATCATTCTTAGATCATCACATCACACTACTAAAAAAACATAAAAATAAATAATTAAAAATAATAAATTAAAAATAAGTAAAAAATATATATCAAAATATTATTATCCATAAAAAATGAGCACAAACACAAATTCCAAGTACATGTAATGGGTATGAACCTTAAGTTGGGAAATGTGTGCCGTTTTTAGTGATTGGTTCATCAAATCCTCCAACTTCTCACTGTTGTGATGGTGCAAAAGTGGCTTTTCAAAGAGCCAACAACGCTCAAGCTATCAAAAATCTTAGCTGTCTTGTCGATGTTGGCCCTTATTTAAACTTTGGTTTTGACAATTTGGCACGTCTTCCTGAAGCCTGCAGCATTCGACTTTCCTTTTCCATTGATCGTGACGTTCAATTGTTTTCTTTTTTTTTTCATTTCTTATAACTGTCAATTGTTTTTATTCCTAAAAACCCTTTGGATCGTTACGTTCTTAAAATAAATAAAAAATTACATACTGATTATATAATTATTGAGTATAATTTTTAACATAGTTAGAAGTATTACATTCAACCCTGATTTTATTTTATTTCTTTTCAATGTTATGTTATTTATTAATTTTAAATAAAAATATCAAATAGGTAATAAAGAAATACGTAATATTATTATGATAAATATTCATTATTTAATGATAAATTATGAACTTTATACGTTTGATTTCTAAATTTTACAGTAGAAACCAAAAGTTGGTTTATAATTTTATAGAAATTGATTTCTCGAAAATCAATATCAGAATTTGGATACAGTAACTAAAAATTCAACTCTCTAGTGGTATTATAATTAGAAAAAAAAATTAATTTATTTTTTATTAGCAAAAATTTGTCTCTAATAGACTAATAGTGTGACGAAAAATTATTTTTAAATATATCTTAATTAGAAACTAAAATATTTTATTGTAATTCTTGGTCATTAAAAATTAAAAATATAATATCTAATTATATTATAAATTTTTATTAATAATAGAAATTATTTTAAATTCTATTATATTTTAATTTATAAATATTTGTGAATTTAACTGATATAATTTACTAGTTATCTTATCTTCCTAAATTAGTTTATCTTTAATAAAACTTTTGTAGTTTAAACATCCATTTTGTGAATGGTTGTTAAGAAACTCCATCTGTGAAAGCTAAAGCTATCCATTGTATTTAATTATATTTTATTCTATTCAGTTTGAAAGTGGAGGAAGTGTTCTTTTCTTTCTTTTCATCAGTTTTTGTACTCATTTTTTTTAGTATGTAATAAACTGAGAACTATGTCCGTATGTATTTATTGTTTCTTGGAAAAGAAATAATTGTAGACTTTTATAAGTTTGTCAGTAAATAAGGATTTCAAATTAAATCATATTGAAATTTGATCACCTCAAAGACTCAAATTAAACAAAATATAATAATACATACAAAAAATTACCACAAGTTTTTATTGTGATTTTTTTTTCAAAAGATTATATATATATATATATATATATATATATATATATATATATATATATTATATGCGTAAACTGGTAAATATTTCGGATTGTTGATAAAAGAAAAGTAAGCCAAATTTTTTTTCAAGTACTTTTATACTATTTAAGGATAAAGATATTTTCAAGTACTTTAAAATAAGTTTGTGATGGGGGTATTGTAAACGTGTTTATTTAATTTAATTTATTTAAAACCTAACGTTAATATTTTATGTACATACAATATCTTGCTCAAAAATTTTGCTGAACGCTAAATTAACAAGTAGTAAATGAATACATAAACGATTTTAAGATGCATCAAGATGGGAAAATAAAAAATAAACCAAAGGTAAAAAATATGGAAATTGAAAAGATATTTAAGTGTAATATTTAAAGTATGTTTTATTATGAGTGAAGGAAATGTTAGTTACAATAAGGATATAAATCAGGGACCAGATACACATAAGTCCATACTAAATGAAAGTTGAATGTGACATGCAGTAGGAAGGCTTACAAGTTTATCTGGATGAAAGTGGAGATTTGA
>Ga0214542_1012436_pt1 | contig 10971 bp, 3 predicted proteins | sample CNSS1metaG_FD_160096 | JGI IMG/M metagenome (GOLD analysis project Ga0214542, IMG submission 160096) | Root nodule microbial communities from cowpea collected in UCLA plant growth center, Los Angeles, California, USA - CNSS1 | ecosystem: Host-associated > Plants > Roots > Nodule | place: USA...
TATAAAAGAGCAAATAATGTATTATGTGATTTTTTATAGAGGGTTTTTAATTGTAATTTGATTATCATAATTTTTTTTAATAATTTATGTCTCTCAATTTTTTATTAGATTATAATAAATTATTTTTAGTCTTAAACTTGTTTTATAAATAGGTATATTAATAAAACAAAAATAAAATAATAAATTTATTTTTTAAAATTGATAAAAAAGAAGTGAAGATGAGAAGAAGACAATAAGGTTGTTCATCGCATAAACATAACAATGATCAAATGAAAGCTTGTGATGACTTTTGAATTGATATGTGCATATTTGTAAAATGGAAAATGAATATTTTGCACATAATATGGTTATTTACACTGAATAAAAATAGCTAAAAATGTAGTTATGATTCAATTATTTGATAAGTTCAAGAATATGAAAAAATGAATGACAATATTATTTGGATATATGTATTTTCTGTTATAATGACAGCTATATTAAATTATGTGTTAATTTCTACTGAATTAGTGACAAAAATGTTAAATATATAAATTGAGTATATTACTTTGGCTCCCCCAGAAAGTTTGGCCAAGATCCGCCACATTTATGTCTGCAATTTAATTTTTAGCATAATTATGAAAATGATGTAAAAATAACGAAAATTTGAAGTTATAAAATAAGGTTTAAAAAGTAATTTTTAAATACAAATTTTTTATTACATTACCTTTTAAATATATTTTTATCAAAATATGTTACTTTTAATTATACATTTTCATATTTTTCCTACGATAAATCAAACTTATATAATGACAATTTTTAATTATTTTTAAAATAAAGTACAATTTGATAATCTTCTTTTTCTTTCATTTAAATATAATTTTTAATCTATCACATCCATCAAAACACTCACAAACTTTAACAAACTTTACTCTTAATCCACCCACTTTCACCTTTAATCCACTTAAAGTGAACTACACAAACTTCACACTGTAATCCACTTGATGTCATCCTCTCCCTCTCCATCGAATCAACCTTGAAGGAGAGAGAAGAGAAGGGAGAGGGAAATTCTTCTATTTTTAAATCATCTCTGTTATGTCTTGTTTTGAAGGTGATATCAAGATTACAATTATGTTTGCAATTTATTTTTCAACTTAATTATGAAAATGATGTAAAAATATGACTTTTCAAATTATTTTTACAAAAATAATTAATAACGAAAATTAGAAAATTGTTCTAAAATAAGGTTTAAAAAGTAATTATTAATTATAAAACTTTTTATTACATTATTTTATAATTTTTTTTAAGCTTAATTATGAAAATGATGTAAAAATATGGCTTTTGAAATTATTTTTACAAAAATAATTAATAACGAAAGTTTAAAAATTGTTCTAAAATAAGGTTTAAAAAGTTATTATTAATTATAAAATTTTTTATTACATTATTTTATAAATATTTTTTTATTAAAATATTTTATTTATATTTATACATATTAATACTTTTTCTACCACAAATCAAACTTATAGAATGATAATTTTTAATCATTTTTAAATTAAAGCACATTTTGGTAATCTTGTTTTTCCTTCATTTAAATATAATTTTTAATCTATCATGTGAAACTCCACTTTCCCCTCTTCCCTTTTCTTTTTCTTCTTTCCCTTTCACTCTCTCTATACTTCTGCTGCCACTCTCACAGACCAACTCATTCCACTCCACTCTTTTCCATTTCTGTTTTCTCTATCCTCACTCTAAACAAGTGAATTAATCCATTCTCCAATTTTGCAGCAGTAAATAAACCTGAAACAAGGGCAGAAGCTTGTCCCATAATTGAATCTCTTCCTTGATCCATGTAAGTTAACTCCAATTTCCCCAATTCCCTTGAATTTCTAATTCTGGAACTCTATCCATGCTAAGTCAGACTAGGATTATATTCTCACCTTGTGAACCTGTATTTCAGCTCCTTAGGTGTTGAAATGATGTTTGAATTGCATGAATTGGTGAGTGTTAATTTTTGTGTGAAGAATCTAGGCTCCTACATGTGGGAACAGGTTCGTAATCTGGTATTTTCGCCTAGGCGAATGACTCTCGCCTAAGCGAAAATACTAGAAAACCCACCTTGTTCCTACGTGAAGCCTCGCCTAGGCGAGCTTAGGTCGCTTGAGCGAGAGACACTCTCGTCTAAGCGAACCAGCTTAGCCTGAGCGAGAGTTCGCCCAGGTTTTTATTTTTGCCACTGTTAGAGCCTCGCTCAAGCGAGACTGACTCGCCTAAGCGAGATGGCCTCTCGCCTGGGCTAGATTGTCTAGCTTGAGCGAGAATCACTAAAGTGGGAGGTTTGTTGTTCTGTTGTAAAGAATGAAGTTATATGTCTAAATGAAACTTTGCACCACTAGTCTCTTATATGCTTGAAATGTTATGTTAATATTTTGTGTGGTGAAATTTGATGAACATGAATTAAGAGGGGTTGTGGTTGAATGGAATTTCAAGGGAAATTCAGATGAGTATGTTAGTGTGTGTAAGGACGTGAGGAATCCATATTGGTTTGTATCTTGAAACTCCAATAATCATTCACGCTCAAATAGAGCAGAATGGATTATGTCGTGAGGAGTAGCAGGAGGTCCTAGTCTTTGAACTTGATCAAGTCTTAGACGCGAAGGGGACTTACCTTGGGAGTGGTTGGGTGATAACCCCTTGTGCCCAAACTCTGTAGAGTTTGGAAACCTTCACAGGTACAAGCCACCAAGAGCTCCAATGTCGCTTACATAATTCGGATATCGAGTCTAAAATTATATATAATTGAGCTATGTTTTATGAATGATATGTATGATATGGACTGTATGATTTCTCTGAATTCAATTAGCTTACACTTCTTTTTTATGTTGTTTTCCCTGTGTGTTCTCCTTTGCAATGATCACCTACAGTTGGTGTGAGCAGAACTGAATCCAGATGAAGACACCCCTCCCTTGGACAGGAGCTGATCTTGGGCTTGGAAGTTCAGTAGTGACTTTTTGAGTTAGGTTCCTTGGAGTATAAGTTGTATGAATTGAGTTTTCCTTGTATATATCATCTCCCCCTCCTTCCCATCAATCTTGACGGAGAGAGAGGGGAAGGAAGATGAGAGAATTCCTCTATTTTTCAATCATCTTTGTTATGCAATGATTTGAGGGTGATATAAAGATTACTATTATGTCCGCAATTTTTTTTTTCAGCTTAATTATGAAAATGATGTAAAAATATGCCTTTTGAAATTATTTTAAAAAAAATAATTAATAACGAAAATTTTACAATTGTAATAAAATAAGGTTTAAAAAGTAATTAGTAATTATAAATTTTTTTATTACATTATTTTATAAATATTTTTTTAATGAAATATGTTATTTTCAATTATACATATTAATATTTTTTTACAAGAAATCAAACTTATATAATGATAATTTTTAATCATATTTAAAATAAAGGACAATTTGGTGATCTTGTTTTTTGTTGATTTAAATATAATTTTTAATCTATCACATCCATCAAATCACTCACAAACTTCAACAAAATTTACTCTAAATCCTCTCACTTTCACCTTTAATCCCCTTAAAGTGAATAAGACAAGCTTAACACTCTAATCCACTTGAATTCATCATCTCCCTCTCCCTCCAACCAACCTTGACGGAGAGAGAGGTGAAGGAAGATGAAAATTCTTCTATTTTTCCACCATCTCTGTTATGCAATGGTTTGAGGGTGATATCAAGATTACAATTATGTGCGCAATTTATTTTCAGCCTAATTATGAAAATAATGTAAATATATGGCTTTTGAAATTATTTTTAAAAAAATAATTAATAACAAATTTGAAAATTGTTCTAAAATAAGGTTTAAAAAGTAATTAGTAGTTATAAATTTTTTTATTACATTATTTTATAAATATTGTTTTAATAAACTATTTTATTTTCATTTATACATATTAATATTTTTTTTCTACCACAAATCACACTTATAAAATGATAATTTTGAATCATTTTTAAAATAAAGCAAAATTGGGTAATCTTGTTTTTCCTTGATTTAAATATATTTTTTAATCTATCACACCATCAAATCACTCTCAAACTTTAACAAACTTTACTCTAAAACCACCCTCTTTCACTTTTAATCAATTTAAAGTGAACAACACAAACTTCACACTCTAATCCACTTTAATTGATCATCTCCCTCTCCTTCCAATCAACCTTGACGGAGAGAGAGGGAAAGGAAGATGAAAATTCCTCTATTTTTCAATCATCTTTGTTATGCCATGATTTGAGGGTGATATAAAGATTACTATTACGTCCGCAATTTATTTTTCAGCTTAATTATGAAAATGATGTAAAAATATGCCTTTTGAAATTATTGTTACAAAAATAATTAATAACGAAAATTTTAAAATTGTAATAAAATAAGGTTTAAATAGTAATTAGTAATTATAAATTTTTTATTACATTATTTTTTAATGAAATATGTTATTTTCATTTATACATATTTATATTTTTTTCTACAACAAATCAAACTTATATAATGATAATTTTTCCATCATCTCTGTTATGCAATGGTTTGAGGGTGATATCAAGATTACAATTATGTGCGCAATTTATTTTCAGCTTAATTATGAAAATGATGTAAATATATGGCTTTTGAAGTTATTTTTACAAAAATAAATAATGACGAAAATTTCAAAATTGTTCTAAAATAAGGTTTAAAAGTAATTATTAATTATAAAATTTTTTATTACATTATTTTCTAAATATTTTTTTAATAAAATATTTTATTTCCATTTATACATTTTAATATTTTTTTCTACGACAAATCAAACTTATATAATGATAATTTTTATTTTTTTTAAAATAAAGTACAATTTGATAATCTTGTTTTTCCCTCATTTAAATATAATTTTTAATTCATCACATCGCTCAAATCACTCACAAACTTTAACAAATTTTACTCTAAATTCATCCATTTTCACCTTTAATCCACTTAAAGTGAACCACACAAACTTCACAACATAATTCACTTGATTTCATCCTCTCCCTCCAATCAACCTTTAGGGAGAGAGAGGGGAAGGAAGGAAGAAATTCCTCTATTTTTCAATCATCTCTGTTATGCCATGCTTTGAAGGTGATATCAAGATTACAATTATGTCCGCAATTTATTTTTCAGCTTAATTATGAAAGTGATGTAAAAATATGACTTTTAAAATTATTTTCACAAAAAGTAATTAATAACAAAAATTTGAAAATTTCTCTAAAATAAGGTTTAAAAATTAATTATTAATTATAAAATTATTTATTACATTATTTTATAAATACTTTTTTAATAAAATATTTTATTTTCATTCATACATATAAATATTTTTTCTACAACAAATCAAACTTATACAATGATAATTTTTAATCATTTTTAAAATATAGGGCATTTGGTAATTTTTTTTCCTTGATTTAAATATAATTTTTAATCTATCACATCCATCAAATCACTCACAAATTTTAACAAACTTTACTCTAAATCCACCCTCTTACACATTTAATCTACTTAAAGTGAACAACACAAACTTCAAACTCTAATCCACTTGAATTGATCATCTCCCTCTCCCTCCAATCAACCTTGAGGGAGAAAGAGGGGAAGGAAGAAGGAGATTCTTCTATTTTTAAATCATCTATGTTATGCCATGCTTTGAGGGTGATATCAAGATTTTAATTATGTCCGCAATTTATTTTTCAGCTTAATTATGAAAATGATGTAAAAATACAGCTTTTAAAATTATTTTTACAAAAATAAATAATGACGAAAATTTCAAAATTGTTCTAAAATAAGGTTTAAAAAGTAATTATTAATTATAAAAATTTTTGTTACATTATTTTCTAATTTTTTTTTAATATAATATTTTATTTCCATTTATACATTTTAATATTTTTTTCTACGAAAATCAAACTTATATAATGATAATATATTTTTAAATAATGGACAATTTGGTAATCTTGTTCTTCCCTCATTTAAATATAATTTTTAATCTATCACATCCATCAAATTACTCATAAACTTTAACAAACTTTACTCTCAATCCTTCCACTTTCACCTTTAATCCGCTTAAAGTGAACCACACAAACTTCGCACGATAACTCACTTGATGTCATCCTCTCCCTCCAATTAATCATGAGGGAGAGAGATGGGAAGCAAGAGGGAAATTCCTCTATTTTTCAATCATCTCTGTTATGTTTTGGTTTGAGGGTGATATCAAGATTACAATTACATCTGCAAGTTATTTTTCAGCTTAATTATGAAAATGATGTAAAAATATGACTTTTAAAATTATTTTTACATAAATAATTAATAACAAAATTTTGAAAATTGTTCTAAAATAAGGTTTAAAAAGTAATTATTAATTATAAAAATTTTTATTACATTATTTTCTAAATTTTTTTTAATACATTATTTTATTTCCATTTATACATTTTAATATTTTTTTCTACGAAATTCAAACTTATATAATGATAATTTTTTTTTTAAATAATGGACAATTTGGTAATCTGGTTTTTCCCTCATTTAAATATAATTTTTAATCTATCACATCCATCAAATTACTCACAAACTTTAAAAAATTTACTCTCAATCCTTCCACTTTCACCTTTAATCCACTTAAAGTGAACCACACAAACTTCACACAATAACTTCACACAAACTTCACACGAAATTATATCAAGATAAATTTTAATCATATTTAAAATAAAGGACAATTTGGTAATCTTGTTTTTTCATGAATTAAATATAATTTTTAATCTATCACATCCATCAAATCACTCACAAACTTTACTCTAAATCCACTAACTTGGACCTTTAATCCCCTTAAAGTGAACAAGACAAGTTTCACACTCTAATCCACTTGAATTCATCCTATCCCTCTCCCTCCAATCAATGATTTGGGAGAGAGAGGGCAAGGACGAGGGAAATTCGTTTATTTTTCAATCATCTCTGTTATGCAATGGTTTGAAGGTAACATCAAGATTACAATTCTGTCCGCAATTTATTTTTCAGCATAATTATGAAAGGATGTCAAAATAAAAAAAAAATTCAAAATTGTTATAAAATAAGGTTTAAAAAGTAATTTTTAATTATAAAATTTTTTATTACATTTTTTTAATATTTTTTTATTAAAATATGTTACTTTCATTTATGCATTTTCCTATTTTTTCTACGATAAATCAAACTTATATAATGATAGTTTTTAATTATTTTTAAAATAAAGTACAATTTGGTAATCTTGTTTTTTCTTGATTTCAATATAATTTTTAATATATCACATCCATCAAATCACTCACAAACTTGAATAAAATTTACTTTTAATCCACCAACTTTCACCATTAATCAACTTAAAGTGAACAACACAAACTTCACACTGTAATCCATTTGATGTCATCCTCTCCTCCTTCATCCCATCAACCTGGAGGGAGAGAGAGGGGAAAGAAGAGGGAAATTCTTCTATTTTTAAATCATCTCTGTTATGTCTTGGTTTGAGGGTGATATCAAGATGACAATTATGTCCGCAATTTATTTTTCAGCTTAATTATGAAAATGATGTAAAAATAACAAGAAATTGAAAATTGTTATAAAATAAGGTTAAAAAAGTAATTTTTAATTATAAATTTTTCTATTACATTATCTTTTAAATATTTTTTTATTAAAATATGTTACTTTCATTTATTCAATTTCATATTTTTTCTGCAACAAATCAAACTTATACAATGATAATATTTAATCATTTTTAAAATAAAGGATAATTTCGTAATCTTGTTTTTCCTTGATTTAAATTTAATTTTTAATCTATCACATCTATCAAATCACTCACAAACTTTAACAAACTTTACTCTAAATCCACCCTCTTTCACCTTTAATCCACGAACAACACAAAATTCACACTCTAATCCATTTGAATTCATCATCTCCCTCTCCCTCCAATAAACCTTGATTAAGAGAGGGGAAGGAAGAGGGATATTCTTTTGTTTTTAGCTCATCCCTATCATGTCTGGGTTTGAGGGTGAAATCAAGATTACAATTATGTCCGCAATAGAATTTTCAGCTTAATTATAAAAATTATGTAAAAATATGACTTTTCAAATTATTTTTACAAAAATAAATAATAATGAAAATTTGAAAATTGTTATAAAATAAGGTTTAAAGAGTAATTTTTAATTATAATTTTTTTTATTAAATTATCTTTTAAATATTTTTTTATTAAAATATGTTACTTTCATTTATACATTTTCATATTTGTTCCACGATAAATCAAACTTATATAATGATCATTTTTAGTTATTTTTAAAAGAAAGTATAATTTGGTAATCTTTTTTTAGTGATTTAAATATAATTTTTAATCTATCAAATCCATCAAATCACTCACAAATTTCAACAAACTTTACGCTAAATTCGCTCACTTTCACCCTTAATCCCGTTAAAGTGAAGAAGACAAGCTTCACACTCTAATCCACATAAATTCATCCTATCCGTATCCGTCTCGCTCCAATCAACGATGACGTACAAAGGGGAAAGAAGAGGGAAATTCCTCTATTTTTCAGTCATGTTTGTTATGCAATGGTTCGGGGGTGATGTAAAGATTACAATTATGTCCGCAATTTATTTTTTAGCATAATTATGAAAACGATGTAAAAATAACGAAAATTTGAAAATTTTTATAAAAGAAGCTTTAAAAAGTAATTTTTAATTATAAATTTTTTTACTAAATTATCTTTTAAATATTTTTTTTTATTAAAATATGTTACTTTCATTTATTCAATTTCATATTTTTTCTACAACAAATGAAACTTATAAAATGATAATTTTTAATCATTTTTAAAATAAAGGACAATTTGGTAATCTTGTTTTTCCTTGATTTATATATAATTTTTAATTTATCACATCCATCAAATCACTGACAAACTTTAACAAACTTTACTCTAAATCCACCCTCTTTCACCTTTAATCTACGAACAACACAAAATTCACACTCTAATCCACTTGAATTCATCATCTCCCTCTCCCTCGAATCAACCTTGATTAAGAGAGGGGGGAGGAAGAGGGAAATTCTTCTATTTTTAAATCATCTATGTTATGTGTTGGTTTGATGGTGATATTAAGATTACAAAGATGTTCGCAATTTATTTTTCAGCTTAATTATGAAAATGATGTAAAAATATGACTTTTCATATTATTTTTACAAAAATAATTAATAACGAAAATTTGAAAATTGATCTAAAATAAGGTTTAAAAAGTAATTATTAATTATAAAGTTTTTTGTTACATTATTTTATAAATCTTTTTGTAATAAAATATTTTATTTTCATTTACACATATTAATATTTTTTTCTACAATAAATCAAACTTATATAATGATAAATTTTAATTATTTTTAAAATAAAGTACAATTTGGTAATCTTATTTTTTTATGATTTAAATATAACTTCTAATCTATCACATACATCAAATCACTCACAAACTTTACTCTAAATTCACTCACTTTCACCCTTAATCACCTTAAAGTGAACAATAGAAGTTTCACACTCTAATCCACATAAATTCATCCTATCCATATCCCTCTCCCTCCAATCAACGATGACGGACAGAGGGAAAAAAAAGGGAAATACCTCTATTTTTCAATCATGTCTATTACGCAATGGTTCGGGGCTGATATCAAGATTACAGTTATGTCCGCAATTCATTTTTTAGCATAATTATGAAAACGATGTAAGAATAACGAAAATTTGAAAATTGTTATAAAATAAGTTTTAAAAAGTAATTTTTAATTATAAAATCTTTTACTAAATTATCTTTTAAATATTTTTTTATTAAAATATGTTACTTTCATTTATACGTTTTCATATTTTTTTCTACCATAAATCCAACTTATATAATGATAATTTTTAATTATTTATAAAATAAAGTACAATTTGGTAATCTTGTTTTCTTTGATTTCAATATAATTTTTAATCTATCACATCCATCAAATCACTCACAAACATTCACAAACTTTACTCTAAATCAACCCACTTTCACCTCTAATCCACTTAAAGTGAACAACACAAAGTTCACACTCTACTCCACTTGAATTCATCATCTCCCCCTCCAATCAACCTTGACGGAGAGAGAGGGGAAGGAAGAGGAATATTCTTCTGTTTTTAAATCATCTCTATCATGTCTGGGTTTGAAGGTGATATCAACATTACAATTATGTCCGCAATTTAATTTTCAGCTTAATTATGAAAATGATGAAAAAATATGACTTTTCAAATTATTTTTACAAAAATAAATAATAATGAAAATTTGAAAATTGTTATAAAATAAGGTTTAAAAAGTAATTTTTAATTATAATTTTTTTTATTAAATTATCTTTTAAATATTTTTTTATTAAAATATGTTACTTTCATTTATACATTTTCATATTTATTCCACGATAAATCAAACTTATATAATGATCATTTTTAGTTATTTTTAAAATAAAGTATAATTTGGTAATCTTTTTTTAGTGATTTAAATATAATTTTTAATCTATCAAATCCATCAAATCACTCACAAATTTCAACAAACTTTACGCTAAATTCGCTCACTTTCACCCTTAATCCCGTTAAAGTGAAGAAGACAAGCTTCACACTCTAATCCACATAAATTCATCCTATCCGTATCCGTCTCGCTCCAATCAACGATGACGGACAAAGGGGAAAGAAGAGAGAAATTCCTCTATTTTTCAGTCATGTTTGTTATGCAATGGTTCGTGGGTGATGTAAAGATTACAATTATGTCCGCAATTTATTTTTTAGCATAATTATGAAAACGATGTAAAAATAACGAAAATTTGAAAATTTTTATAAAATAAGCTTTAAAAAGTAATTTTTAATTATAAATTTTTTTACTAAATTATCTTTTAAATATTTTTTTTTATTAAAATATGTTACTTTCATTTATTCAATTTCATATTTTTTCTACAACAAA
>Ga0214542_1012438_pt1 | contig 10964 bp, 12 predicted proteins | sample CNSS1metaG_FD_160096 | JGI IMG/M metagenome (GOLD analysis project Ga0214542, IMG submission 160096) | Root nodule microbial communities from cowpea collected in UCLA plant growth center, Los Angeles, California, USA - CNSS1 | ecosystem: Host-associated > Plants > Roots > Nodule | place: USA...
AATTTTGTCCCAATTTTTTTTTAATAATTAAAATATTTTTGTAATCCATTTTTTATAAGATTAGAAATAATTAAGTATAAATATTTTTACAAAATTAAGTACTAATATTTATAATGTTTCTCTCAATTTCAGACCAAATTTATTATTTGTATAAATGTTATACTAATATTTTTTATTAAAAACGACTTTTTAACATATTACTTTATTAATTACTATTTTATTAAGTTCTCATGTTTTGTTAATTTTTTTTTTCAAAATAGAACAATACTGTGTCTTACTAATTTTAAATCAAAATTTCTATTGGTATGAACGTTATACTAATTTTTTTTTATTAAAAATGACTTAATAAAATGACTTTTCCCACTAAATTTTAATATAAATATCAAATACTTAATTTTTGTAAAACTTTTATACTTAATTACTTTTAATTTTATAAAAAATATTTTAATTATTAAAAAAAAATTGGGACAAAATTGAATCAGATACACATACTTAGGTACTAAATTGAAACAAAAAGACATATATGGGGACTAAATCAAAATCAACACAATGACATCTGATGGTGACACTGACACGTGGCATTACAATGTCACGTGGCACTGACAATGCCACGTGTCACACACAGGGACTTGACACGTGACATTTTTTTAATTTTTTTCAAAAAAAAATTAAAAAAATTAAAAAAAAATTAATTTAAATAAATAATCAAAAAAACCACAGATTGACATGTGGCACGTTGACTAACGGCGTTAGTCAACTCTGTCTGAAAGAGACCTAATTGAAGTAATTTTCAAAAGTTGGAATGCAATTGACACTCTTTTAAAATCGGGTACCTATTTGACACACTAGCCCCAAACTGGATACTATACGAGTAATTAAACAAAACAAAAATTGAAATACACTTATGAATAAATGAAACATTTGGGGTTAGACATTCTAAAATATAACTATATTTTTTTAAAAATAATCAGAAACCTAACTTTAAATCTAAAAGTATGTTCCACATACTTGAGCAAACTTATTATTTTCGAGAAGTGTATTCTAGATCAACGTTAAGTTTACTCATCTCTATCTGGCGTTCACTCTACTCACTGACAAGGTAGAATCTTCTCTCAAGCATTATCAAACAATGTGAGGGTGTCTTTGACGTCGGAGATGGAACTGAGATATGTGGCCTAATTGTTCTCGTAGTCTTCCTCTTCGATCTAGTGTGCATCCATGTAGTGTGTATGTTTCGCTTGGTGATGGATTTCTTGGAAGGTGGAGAAGATCACAGGAGGAGTTTTTGGTAGCCTTTGGTGAGTCATCACGTGGGCTTGAGAAGAATCTCTCATAAGACAAGTTATATGAACCAAAGATACTTGATGTGTGTTAGCAGTTTATCAATTATAATACACGCCTACAATTCTTATTGCTATTGTTGTATTGTGTTTACTAGACCATAAGTGCTATAGAGATCATGCCAATATCTCATGTAAGCAACCCCACTTAACACTCGAAAAAAAATATGAGAAGAAGCACAGGGAAAGCCACATGCAATAAGCTAGAACAAAAGCTGCATATACCAATTTACATGTTTCGGAACATAGTTTTATCGAAATTAAGTATGTCTTTAAATGTTGAAAAATATTAAAAGTCACACCCACTTGTTTGACAATGTTTTTTTTTTTTTTTTTTTTTTTTTTTTTTTTTTTTTTTTTTTTTTTTTTTTACGTTTCATTGTGTATTAAAAAGGTCTAAACTATGGTTGCATTTAAAGCAACACTTTTGATGCTTTTCCATTAGATGAAGTTTTAGTTTCATTTAATCAAACTTAACTTCTTCGATGATAATCCAAATACACACTAAACAATCTATAATATAATTCAAGATTTGAGAAGACATTTTGGATTGAATATTTTTAAAAATATGTTTGTATTCTGAAATGTTTAATCTGAATTGCCTCATCGAATTTGATAACAAATTTGGATTGTTTAATCCGGATGAATATTTCAAATATACGCATAATGCTTAATCCAAGATATATTTTTAGATCCCTACCACATTTCGAATTATAAAATTTGTAAACCGCTACACTAATCCCCACTGAAAAAGGGTAAAGAAAGGTAGGTTTGGGGACAACATTTTAATAAAGAAGGTGACAAGGTTACCTTCTCATATTTTATATAATTTAATTGGAATATATGATGTTAGAGGTGCGGAAAATAAAATGGGGTATAGGAAGAAATTATTGATTATTTGTTTGAAGAGCTAATGATGGGCCTTTTGGTCCAATTAGTGGCCTTAACTTGTTTACGAAGGCAAGTAGCGAGTATACGTATATATTTCATTCTAACTTTTTTTCTTTCCCGTTTTGAGAAATTGTAAAGACATGGGTCAGGGAACACCGGGCGGTTTGAACAGGCAAGGTCTTCCGGGGGACCGGAAGCCGGACGGCGGTGACAAGAAGGAGAAAAAGTTTGAGCCAGCGGCGCCGCCGGCTCGAGTAGGGCGTAAGCAGCGAAAGCAGAAGGGGCCAGAGGCGGCGGCGCGGTTGCCGACGGTGATGCCGCTTTCGAAGTGCAAGCTGCGGCTGCTGAAGCTGGAGCGCATAAAGGACTACCTTTTGATGGAGGAGGAGTTCGTGGCGAACCAGGAGAGGCTGAAGCCGCAGGAGGAGAAGGCCGAGGAAGACAGATCCAAGGTCGACGATCTCAGGGGTTCCCCTATGAGTGTTGGCAACCTCGAGGAACTCATCGACGAGAATCACGCCATTGTTTCGTCCTCGGTGGGTCCAGAGTACTACGTTGGTATCTTGTCTTTCGTCGATAAGGATCAGCTCGAGCCTGGATGCGCCATTCTGATGCATAACAAGGTAGGGTTAGGGTGTGATAGGGTTTTGTTTGTTTGCTCCTGATTGGTTAAATTTTGATGGCCTTTTGATTGAATGTTCTTTCTGTTGTGATGGATTTGGGGGTTAGGGTTTAGTGGTTAGACTTGTGTTTCATGTAAGCGACGTGGGGGTTTGTTGCTTGACAATGGTGTGTGTTGTAGTCTGGTGAATAGAAGAATCAGGTGTCGATTAAAGTTTAAGATCTTTGAACTGCCGTTCATGGCAGAGCGGTCTTCTTTCAAAGAATCTCTGTCCCTGTTCCATACACATGCTTCGGGATGTTCGGAATTCTGAACATATAATTGCGTCTTTAATTGGGAGAGAACTGTTACATTTCACCTCTGGCTGAAAACTTGTTTAGGTGTGTGTTTGAATTTGATTATGTTTTTGGCGAAAATCCCCTTTCAATGGGGTTTCTATCATGGTCTATAAGCTGTTTTAAAAATATATTTAGTTAATCAAGGAATACACTAAGTCAGTTAATACATTTAAATTAATCATGTTTTGAGTACTTGGAACACGAACAGTATTAGGAAGCACTGAAAGTTTCATAGATAGTGCTTGTTGAAGTTGTTAATGGGCACGCTATGCTATTATGTGTTGTTCTTGCCTGGTATAATCTAGGCATGGTGAAGTTGCAATCCATGACACCGGAAACTAGAATGAGGTGAGAAAAGTTGAGAAAATGGACATGGGAGGTTGACATGACTGTTTTTATGTTTCAATCAGTTATCTTTTCTTACACATTTGATGTTTGTTTGGATGCAAAAATTGTAATGCTTCTTCTGATCTTATCATGTATGGTTCTTTACCAGGTTCTCTCTGTCGTTGGGCTTCTTCAAGATGAAGTTGACCCTATGGTCTCAGTCATGAAGGTTGAGAAGGCACCTTTAGAATCATATGCTGACATTGGTGGTTTAGATGCCCAGATTCAGGAAATTAAAGAAGCAGTTGAGCTTCCGCTGACACATCCTGAACTGTATGAAGACATTGGTATCAAGCCTCCTAAGGGAGTCATTTTATATGGAGAACCTGGAACTGGGAAGACATTACTTGCAAAGGTGTGCATTTTGTTTGTGTCTTATAGGGTGATATCTAAACATCTTTTCAACTTCTCATCTTATCTGTTTAATTACTGGGTTCAGAAAGAGGTTTTATTGATTATCGGGTTTATATGGTAGTGGATTATAATGTTTTTTTTAATGTCTGTCCGCAAAATTTATTTATCCGTTATTTTTCTCAGTTTTCTTAAATTCTGCTATTTGTTCTTTATTAATCAGCGGTTTTACAGATAATGGAAGACATCGTGTAAATTTCTTGTTTTACACCTTCAGCTTTTCATAATCATTTTGCAGAAGAATTGTCTTTTTTTAATGTTTAATTATTAATCCGTTATTGATGAACTTGATAGAATTTTAAGTTATAGGAATTACGGGAGGAAATTGAGAGAATAGAAACTGTATAATATTTTCCAAGCATTTTGAGGTATTATGTTACAAGATATGAACCACTGGCATGTTTTTGTACTATTATTAGACCATAATCCTAGGTAAACGAGTTAATAAATAATAAGGTAAATCTAATAAGGAAATATGGAAACTAATCCTAAAAGATATCAATTTCGTTTTTTCGAACTTTTCTTCATTCAAAAAATAGCTACTTTTTGAACGTTTTTTTATTAGGCTAAAATTAAATTGATATTGTGTTAGAATTTAATATTCCTATGTCAAATTGTTTATTCTTTGTTGCGTCAAACATCATTTAATTAAATCAAAAGTCTGTTAATAAGTAGCAGCTTGCTGTTTGCATGTGGAAACAGCAACTAACAAAACTTGGACTAAATTTTATATTTTAAAAGTCATACTTGATGTTTTGCATAATGTTTACTGTAATTATAGTTTTATCAGTATGCAACTTTGATGATTCAGTTGGTCTAACAAAGCCTTTTTACTTTCAGGCTGTGGCAAACTCAACATCAGCAACCTTCTTACGTGTTGTTGGTAGTGAATTAATACAAAAATACTTGGGAGATGGTCCAAAACTTGTAAGGGAGCTTTTCCGCGTTGCTGATGATCTTTCCCCATCTATTGTTTTCATTGATGAAATTGATGCTGTTGGTACGAAGAGGTAAGTTATTGAACATCAGCTTCAGGAATCACTACTGATACATTATCTGTCCTCTATTCTCTTGAGTTTTTTTCTTTTCTTTTCTTTTTCTTTGGGGAGGGGGTGTAGGGTGTTGGACAGGCAGAAGAGTGATATCATGAACAATTCTTAGTATGTCTCTTGTATGCTTTGCAGGTATGATGCCCACTCAGGTGGAGAACGTGAGATTCAGAGGACTATGTTGGAGTTGCTGAATCAGTTAGATGGTTTTGATTCAAGAGGAGATGTGAAAGTGATTCTTGCAACCAACAGAATTGAAAGCCTTGATCCAGCCCTGCTGCGACCTGGTCGAATAGACAGGAAGATCGAGTTTCCTCTTCCTGATATCAAAACCAGAAGACGCATTTTCCAGGTAGGTGTGACTAGTATTGTGCAAACGTACTTTCAGGTTTCTCTGTTATATCTTAATATGCATATCTTTAATGACTAACAGTTCGTATACCTGTGATATTTAGATTCACACATCAAGGATGACATTAGCTGATGATGTCAACTTAGAAGAATTTGTTATGACTAAGGATGAGTTCTCTGGAGCTGATATAAAAGCTATATGTACTGAAGCTGGCTTACTTGCATTACGGGAACGCCGAATGAAGGTTAGAATTATCTTTATATTTGTATAGTTATGGCCAAAACAATGTGACCCCGTGAAAATATATTATGACATTATTTGCTGTTAGGAATTACAAAGTTATTAGTATGGATAAGCTCGTTTGATGGCTCAAATTCATATATTAGCATAAGAAAAATATAGCATTGGTTGGTTGGATATTGTAAGGTTAGACATAACCATTTTTCTCAGCCTGTACACACCATTGAAGAAATTTGCAGGAAAAGTTGGAGGGAGTTGAGGTTGGAATATTGAGAAAATGGAACTGGAAAACAATCTTCCTTAAATATACTTCTTGTAATTTAGAGAGATTGCTTACTCTCATCTGAAGCCTATGTGGAGGGAGGGGAGATCACTGGAATTTCCTATCTGTGGGAGTGGAGACTAGATATTAGATTTCCTCCTGTTTTTGTCGGTTGGGATTAATCATTTGAAAAAACCTATGGAAAATACCAATCGATTGGGGACCCATAAAGATTTCTTCTGTTTTCCTTGCAATAACAGGGCTTTATTGAATTGAATTCCAATTTCCGTTTGTTCTAGCCAAAGATACTTGGAGTCTTAAGCTAGAAATATTCAACGTGTGCTGTATAAAGTGATGGTGTAGGAGTTTATTATTTATAGACTTAAATGCAGGCAGATAAAATCTACCCTTTTTTATTCAAGGGTAGTGGATCTCGTCAAGCAAAGATAAAACAAAATTATAGTTTCTTATCCTAAATGAGTGTTGTATTTTTTCTAAGACCGTGATTTGCTATCCCGGAAAAGCAGAAGAAATGTGCTTGGAAGTGCAAGATACACTTTTATTATGATAAGTCATCAATTTTTTTATATTTGAATCTTTCGGTGAACAATTCCTAGTTGTGTTTTGTGGCTCAGCATACTTGTTCATATGCACGATCTAAATTCGCACTTCAATGGTAACTTTAGCATTTGTCTGGACCTAATTGTACTTGTTCATATGCACGATCTAAATTCGCACTTCAATGGTAACTTTAGCATTTGTCTGGACCTAATTGTACTGTATTTTGAAGTGTTTCCTATTTTACAGGTTGAGGTCTTCTGCTTATTTATATTAAATTTTCTGTTTTATTTTTGTTTCCTAATTTTGTTTACCCTCGTGACCATTTTTTTATCTTCAGGTGACGCATGCGGACTTTAAGAAGGCTAAGGATAAAGTTATGTTTAAGAAGAAAGAAGGGGTGCCAGAAGGACTCTATATGTGAAGCTTCTTTATCATATACCCCGGCCTTCTTTATTATGTCTTTTGTGCTGTGAACGATATTTTTTTTTTGTCTGAATTATGGGCGATTATGGGTCGAAGTTATCATGGGATTTAATCTCACCGAACTATAGTCACTACGTATAGTTTTCTTTGATTTAAAACAAATGGGAAAATTTCCTGCCATTTCTTCCTCGTTAATGTATGTTTTTTCTGCCTATTAGTATGCTGCAACCTTACTTAGTAGTTGTTCAATACAGTAGGGTAGCAAGATCAAGCTCCTTGGTTAGAGCGTGTTCATTTCCTTGGAGATACCTTAGCTAGTTAAGCTCAATTGGGAATTGCACGTGATTAACAAATCCAATCATCATATTATTCACTTAACTTTAACATTGCGTCCCAGAAACCTCATGACGAATTATGTAGTGCATGTTTGAATCTACTATAGGAGCCATCCTCAAAGCTAAGAGATAAAGAAAAACGAAATGAATAAAAATAGAATAATTTGCTGTATCTTATCTATTCTTGTATATCTAATCATAATTTTAATAAAAATAGAAGAATATTCCAACATGTTACACTACCAACTTCTTCAGAGCATTAATACAATGATACCAGAAAAAAAATGCTGTTCTAAGAGCATCAAGGGAAGTAGAGAAAGAAACAAATTCGCATTGTTAGAGTGGAGCATTTGTTGATTTGTTGCGGCGCGACCTAACCCAGAACGCTATTCGGCTTAATTGAATGAAAGCAACAAGCGCGAGTAACATAGCCCAGGTACCAATTAATAGATAGCCAAGTTTACGAATTCTATAGTAAATATGATTGGGACTAACCAAGCCCAATGCCCACATGTAGGTGAGGAGCATGCAGGAAGCTGCAGCGATCATCAAAATGGCCAAGATCCACTTGACGACCCTGTTTTCAAGCGGAAAGCCGCTCATGAGAACCAGCATCACACAAAGCGACGAAAAGAAAGAGGAAGAGTTGAAGAAAATGAATTTCATAAAATCTGGTGACCAAGCATAACCCACAACCGCCGTCCCTGCTTCACAGAAACCGTAGTCAGGGCATGTAAACCCATCTTGGGTGGTATCGCCTTGCCATACACCACCGGGTGGGCTTATCACTGACTGAAACGTCATCGTTGCAATCACAGTGGCTGCCACCATCAATTGCTCCCTCGTCTTTTTGTCCATCCAATTCCCTTCGTCCAGCAGGTATGTTCTGCAGAACCTCTCCAATCTGCCCCACCTGTCTTCTCCTTGTTCGCTACTCATGTTCATGTTTGGTGATGGCATTGGCTGGAGAACAGGATCATGGTTGCTCACTCTGCCTGATGATGCTTCTGGAGGATCATTGCTCGCTTGTGACGGTGCTGCTGATGTTTGTGGAGGATCATTGTTGGTTAGTGAGGGTGATGATGATGCTTGGGGAGGATCTGCTTGCACAATCACAACAGCTATGCTTTGTGAGGATGCTGCTTCCATTCTAGATATTGACAGAGTACCTTGCTGCTTGCTCGTTAGGTCTGCTGCTGAGGAAACTTCGAGTGCACGTTTTTCAATTCCTTCAGTTAAGACGTATTGCCTCATAAAATCTCCTGGATACCGATTCAATGTGTCCATAGCTGTTAAACTATTCTTATTCAAATTTCTTATTTCTGGACTCATTTCGGATACTGAAAGCAGGTATTTAATTATCTGCATAAGTCACACATTCACAAATGTTAAATATCTTCTGTCACTCTATTCTCTCTTCATGGCGTTACATTCTTTCTGAATTTTGTTAACACCGAATTCTTTTAGAAATTTAGTAGATAGAATCTGATTTTTTTTTTCACCAAATGTTCTTCACCGCAGTGCAACTTAAATTGTAACCACACTAATTCTATTTGTTCCCAGTTTCCTTTCAGAAACACAATAAAAGTGCGAAAGTCACCCTTTTCTAAAACCTTTATCAGGTTTATATTTGAGTAATAAAGACTCACTTAGATTGTAATCTCAGTTGGCTAGATATAGAGGGTACCAAAACCGAAACTAATGGGAACTGATCCAAGCAATAACCTTTTTTTTTTTTGTGTGTGTTTGTGTGTGTGTGATTAAAAAGTACCTTGATTTGTCTGCATTTCACTGCTAAGCGCAGAAGACTGTTATCTTCTTTGTCTTTAACTGATAGGAACCGACGGTCACCTCTCAGTGATTCCACCAGCAATTTCAAGGCCTCCAAATGGTTATAGCGAACGCACAATTGCAGAACAGAACCATCTTCATCACCACTCTCCACCATCTCAATGGAATCTGGCTTGGATTTGATCAACTCCTTCAATGCTCCCACGCGCCCTCTCATTGCAGCAAAGTGAAGAGGAAGCATGTCATCTTTGTCGCGAACCAAACACATTTCTGGGTTTGTCTTCAACAGCTCTTTCACAACCTCAGTGTGCCCTTTAGCTGAAGCCAAATGAAGAGGGCAACGTCCTTCTGAGTCCAATTCAGTGGCTAAACTGGGACTATTCCGAAGCAGAACCTGACAGAACTCCAAATATCCAAGCAAAGAGGCTATGTGTAATGGGGTTTCAGTGAAGGGGCAGAGTGAAACTCTGCTTAGAATAAGAGGGTCTTTCTGGACCAGTTTGTTGAAGGTACTAACACATCCTTTCATTGAAGCATCATAAAGTTTTCTCATTGCATCATCATCCTCTAGTTTTTTCTCTTCCAAAATATCCATTGAAGACTGTTGTGGGAAGTCAAACCTAGTAATACTAATGTTCTTGGGATCTCAAAGGTTAATACATGCAACAAATATTGATGAATGGGTGGTTGATCATAGAAAAACACCTCTTCTTTTGGTCAACATCCATCCAAATCCCATAATATAATATTTTTATTTTAAAATATAAAATAATTTGGACGAATCAACTACAAATTAAAAATATTTCTTCTTACTAGGTGTTTCATAGGTGTAGGAAAATTTAAGATTGTCCACGTAAAATTTTTCAGTGAATGACTCATGAAAAGAAAAAAAGACAAAAATTATGCTTTGAGTTATACAATGCTAGAATGATTGAATGATTCAACAAATTAATTAATGATGTATATTTCCAATGGGCACAGTGATTATTTTAATTCAGCCGGCATGGTAACTATTTTATTTTGTGGTGCTACGTCTTTGAATTTTCTTACAAATTGTAATTACGGAGAAGGGAGAAAAAAAATGTTACAAAATGAAGAGTTGATTCGAATGGGTTTATCACAACTCAATATTTTTTTAGTCAATGAAGAACTTAGATAGGTGTGTTATCGAAAATTTTACAATTTTTACAAAAAAAAGTTATACTAAGTATTTGTAATTTTTTTTTATAAAAAGTTGCAAAAAGAGTTTGAAATGAAGTTCATTTTTAAAAAGTAGTTGTAGTCTTGTTAACAAAAAATTATACAAAATAATAAATAACACATTTATGTTCTAATTTATGAATGTATTTCCATTTAAATAAATTATTTTCATAGCATAGTCCAGTGTTTTTCTTCACTTCTTCGAATGGAAAAATGATGTCGGAACAAAATTATGACTTAAAAACAAGAGTGAAAGATATTATTTTTAGTAACATATTTCCTCTATCGAAATTGAGAGGAGAAATGGAAATGAGTGATCGGTAATTTCACTCTTTATGCTTCAGAAAATTGATTCATTGATAGAGAAATAACAATTAATTGTTTTTCTTTAAATGTGAATTATTGATATTTAAATTGATTTTAAAATCAAACAGATTCTATGTTGAAAAATTAATTTTATATAGTGAAGCGAAACCACACACTCTGATTAGAGATGGCAAATAAACTCGTGCCCGTGGGTATCACTCGAACCCGTCCCCGTTTTGACGGGGAATCCCCGCTTTGACTGGGTATGGGTATGGGTATGGGTAATACCCGAAATTTTCAACTGGGGATGGGGATATATATATACCCGTCCAAATACCCGTCCCCGCTTAAATTACTAAACTATTTATAATTTATTAAATAATCTAAAAAATATATATAAATAAATAATATATTTACACATAAAATATAATATAATATAATATAATATAATATAAT
>Ga0214542_1012439_pt1 | contig 10963 bp, 7 predicted proteins | sample CNSS1metaG_FD_160096 | JGI IMG/M metagenome (GOLD analysis project Ga0214542, IMG submission 160096) | Root nodule microbial communities from cowpea collected in UCLA plant growth center, Los Angeles, California, USA - CNSS1 | ecosystem: Host-associated > Plants > Roots > Nodule | place: USA...
GGCGGGGATATGTACATCCCCATACCCATCCCCATACCTAACTGAAAAAGTCGGGGATTACCCATACCCATACCCATACCCAGTCAATGCGGGGATTCCCCGTCAAAATGGGGACGGGTTCGGACAATACCCACGGGGACGGGTTTATTTGCCATCTCTAGTGTTAAGTTTTAGTGTTTATTATAAAGCGAATGTATATTTTAAAAATGAATATTTGTTTATTGAAATAAGTAAAATATCATTTAGTTTGTAAGAAGAGTTAATAAATTTTTGTAATGTAACATTTTGAAGTTGTGGTGAGTATGTTTGTAAGTTGTTAAAACATGATAACACGATAGATGAAGAAACTTTTCACAGTTATATTATTGTTTATCTAATTAGGGATTTTTTTTTTCCTCAGAAGCATTGTTTCCTATTTTATTTACCTGAATATAAAGTTGTCAAAGTAGGTCAGAATCTGTGGGCCAACCTGGCTCATCACGGATTTGAGCTGGGTTGGGTTGAATTTTTTTACAAATTTCAGTACGGGTCAATTTTTGACCCAACCCACTAAGAACTCGGCTCACTCGGGTTGAACCCGTGGTGGACTAGGTTGGCCCACCAACCCGCATGATGACACACATTATGTTGAACTTTGCAATGTTGGACTGTTTTTTTAACCAAACACTTCGGTGGGTTGGCAAATGGAAACCTAGTTTCAACTAATAAAAGTATAATTATTGGAAAAAGTATTGCATTCAATAAAAGATTATGTATGTCACAAGAATGCTTTGATCTTAAATAGTAATTTGTATTTTTATTTATTTATTTTTGTTTGTATTGGAGTTTAACATAATTTTGAATTATATTGAGATTGTATTCAAGTTTATTTAAATTTTAATCCGAAATATAATTTTTTACTTAAGAAAAAAAATTATATTTTTTTAATTAAGTGAGCTAATAAGCCAACATGTAAAAAATGTTGCATTAGAGGTTAAATTTATTTTAAAAAAAATAGATTTAGTATTGTGTTTTTAGTTATTTTAGGTATTATTTGAAAAAAATAAAAAAATAATTTTTTTTTCTTTTTGAATTTTTTGATTTAAAAATAGATTTTGTATTGTGTAGTAAATTATTTTATGTGTAATTTGAAAGTTGAGAATATCTTTTTATGTTAACTTTATGAAAGTTGAGAAGTGTGACAACTTTGTACCTATTTAGTTTTTTTATATGTTTTAACATTGATCTTTAAGATCATTGAACTTGTTGAGTTTAACTAAAGAAATTGTTGTTCGCTATTTAGCAATGAAGCATTTGGAATGATTAAGTTTTTCCATTAATGATCTTCGAAATTGTGTTAAAAACGGTAAAGTCTTACAAACTCATAATTCTTGGCCAAGACCTTAGTATCCCAAAGCTTTTCAACCTTCAATGCACACACATAGTGACCATGGACTAAGGATATATGATGCTCACACAAACCTACACGCTCGTGGTGCTGCCTCTACGAATCTCCCTGCTCGTAGTCCAACTCTACGGACCTCTCCGCCATTAGTCTAACACACGTGATCCACCAGTTACGAACCTCCCCGCTCACAATATCTCTCAAGTGTGAGCACGGAACATACGAACCTCCCCGCTCGTATCCCCACATGAGAGTATCAGAATATGAACTTCCCCACTCATATCATCATGTGTTCATCACTAGTCATGAACCTGTTTGCTCATGACAATATCAAGCATATCCCAAACCAGGACCAACATAACAAGCCATGCAAAAAGTATCACAAACACACCCTGTTACTGCAACATCGCCTAGCGCAGCCTAAGCGTTGCTAAGCGAAATGGCAGTGCAGACCACCTGGCGGTTGCACATCACCGCCAGGCACCACAACACACAAGATTTCCCTGTTTCCTACTATCGCCTGGCGGTCCACTTTGCACCGCCAGGCGCTACACCAGTAATGTGACACTACTGATTTTAGGTACTATAATTTTGTTCCTAGCATTCAACCATTAAATTCTCAAACATCCAGAAATCAACATACACATTCATATACTCCAAATTACAACATCACAACACCTATATGCATCTTTCAAGTATAAGCACACATTCCTCTTTTTTATAATTCATATGTACTCACATCTTATATCAATTCCAACACACGTTATTTTCCCATTCTTATTTTCCCAACCCTTTGCATGCCTACAATTCACATACACCACATAAGACACAATTAAAGCTATATACTTATTTCGCATGCCCTCGCAATTCCATTACATTTAAAGTATGATTATTATGTTCCCATATTTTCCCAAAACCCGTCATGATCATGCAACACTCGCTCATAGTAATATCATCAATAGTGGCCTTTTTCACTCACTTAACAGAAACCCAGAAAATGGGTTGTTGTAACTTGAACCCTTCATGATTTACAACCCATTCGGTCATTCAAGTATCATAAAACACAGTAATGATCAACGATTATACAAGATCACTCATTCAACATGCATAGGATACTTTCGCAACAACCCAAAATATCATAAAGCCCATAAAAAAAATCACAGAAATCACACTACTATTTGTGTCGCTTAGCAGAAGCACTCGTGTCGCTCGACGGTTCATCTTAAAAAACCCAGAAATGGGTGTCACGCTCATGCATCGCTTGGCGGGCCTTCAAAACCGCTAGGCGGTTTTTGGAAATTTCTAAAAACTCAAAACCAGTGGAATTTTAATGCAAAAAAGTCATCCAATCATACAACACACCACGTAAAATCATACAATTTAATATGACAATTAGAGCAGTTCCCCTAACCTTGTATTCCTTGTTCCAATTGGAAATCCTAGAGTCCTTCTAGCACCACAATTGGCCTAGTTCCAAGTCTTTCTCTAACCTTTACAGAAAAGTCTCTCTACACTCTTCTTTCTCACGTTCTTGTGCCCTCTAGAACTCTCCCCAATAATCCACACGAAATTCCACTCTTCCCCTCCTAACATTCCTTCCTTTCACAATTATTAGCCTAATAATTGTCCTTTACTCACCATAAAAGAAAATATTAATTTACACCATTAACATACCTCTTCGGTTTCTCCGGCTACTAGTGTTTAGGGGTGGCAAACAGGCCAGCCCGGCCCGTTTTGGCCCGGCCTGTATGTGGCCCGTCAAAAAATGGGCCAGGCCGGGTTGGCCCGTCAAACAGAAACGGGTCAATAGTCACAACCCGTCCTGTATAGGACGGGCTAACGGGCCGGGCCGGGCTGGCCCGTCTAGTTTTTTATTTTTTATTTTTTATTTTTTTTAATTAGTTTTCAAATTTTTTAATTTGTTTTATTTTTTAAATTTGTTTATATATACATATAAATTATTATTAAAGTCATATTTAATCAAATAAAATAGTATTTTAACTTTTAATTGATTAGTTAATGTTTTTAATTAGATAAGTTAAAATAATTATTAAATTTACATATTAAATTATTAAATTATAACTAATAATTCAAACTTAATTTGTAGGTGTTAATGATTTAAATTACAATACTATTATATATTTATACATTTAAAATATATAATCTAAAAAATTAATCTTTTTAATTATTTTTATTTAATTATTTTTTTTAAAACGGACCAACGGGCCAGGACGGGCTGGCCCGTACTTTGGCCCGTCAAGTTGACGGGCTGGACGGGACGGGCCATAACGGGCTGACGGGTTGAAATTTTCAACCCAGCCCGTTCCTTTTAGCACGGGCTGACGGGCTGGCCCATTGAGCCCAACCCGTTTTGCCACCCCTACTAGTGTTTCTAGGTTTTCCCTAACCTAGTAGAACTAAAAAAAAAATAATAATAATAAAACACAAACAAGTCAAGACTAAATTATGCTAGCCAAGGTTCGAACCTACAACAACTTAATTATCAAGACAATGCCCGACCATTCAACCCATTCATGTTTCGTGATAATTTCTATAAATCTAGGATTTTATTATCACTTATCATGATCAAATAATTTATTATTAAAATAATAAACCATTAAAAATACACACAATTAACATACACAAGAGTCAAACCTAAGTCCTCTCACACAACTAAGTACTCTCAGTCACTTGAGCTAGTACTACTCCACATCATGCAAAATAGCATTAATTGTCATAAAGACTCCCATTACCTGCATTAATTAATTAATTAATTAATTAATTATTTAATTACTTAAATTTCTCGGGTCTTACACCTTGATGAAGTTTATTTTGATTTTTCTAATAACTTCAACATGTTCCTCAACTTAGATTGAAGTTTATATTTTCTTATTTAAAGTATGTATTTTTATTTATGACGTTCTTCTTCATCAAATGTGTATGTAGGTTTTAATTTCAATGAATTTGAACTTACATAATGGGGGTGGTGAAATGCTAATCTCTTATACAATGTAGTCAAGTCATATGCTAACATTAGAGGTCGTGCCAGTCAAATGGGTTCATAATACTTCGTGCCACTCACATGAGTACATAAGAAGTCATGTCAATCACACGAGTACATAAAAACTCATGCTACTCACATGATAACATTAACTCTCGTGCAAGTCACATGTTCATATAATAGAAAGTGACATGATAACTTTAATTTTAATATAAAAGACTACCATCACATTTTAAACTCAATCTCAATCTTGTAATTTTTCTTTACTCTGGAAAATCATCGAAAGTCAGGTTCAACCACAACCTTAGATGGAAGGATCAATGTTTGTCTGTGTATACGATGATGGAGAAATCGCCAATGACGCTTAAACTGGTGTCTAATTTGCATCTGTAAAGACAATCATGATTCACATCCATAGAGGTTTTGGCTTGTCCAAACTTATTCGCATAATAATGGACAAGGCAAATACAGATCCAAGGTATGAAGTTCCACTCATTCACTTTAAATTTTCGACTAAAGTTTGTGGCCAACATATTACATACATAACCACTCAGATCCAAAATGACAACAATTGGGATGGCGTTTTCAACATGATACAGGTCACCCCAACTGTTATAATTATTGAACTCTGCACCACCTACAACTCAAGTACAAGACCTTCTGAAAATATTTCTTTAACACATTTTGATGCGCATCATCCACATCCAAACACTAGACCACAACAAGAACTATTTGACCTTAACACTACCTACCTAGGGGATTGGGGAAATGATATACAGTCATATACTGAACTACTAACCGGTTCGTCTACCTCAAATATTTTTCAAAGTCCACACATCATAACACCCAAAGGTTCTCTCCTCTAACTATCATAGAAGTTGAAAACCTATGTCTACCTACAACATCCTTAGACACGTTTAGTGAAGATGAGGACAATATACTTTTTGATCAACATGATGACCATGACCAAAATCTAGATGTCCACCCTATACAACAACACCCTCACCCTTAGACACATGTCCCTTATAACCCACCACAACATTTCAAATTATATGAAGAATACAACCAGACCCCACACCAAGAATTTCCAAATGCATATGACCACCACACAATGTGTATGAGTTACTAGTGATAGAACTATGCTTGGTGTGTGTCATAATTATTCTATAGTTTAATGTGTTGTATGATTTGAGGTCCATTGGGATCTGTTTAAAGTGCCAAGAAACCAATAGCTGTGTGCTACTGGTAGGGCGCCTGGCAGCGTGAGCGAGCCCCCAGGTGAACGGGAAACAAATTAGTGACAGTGGTCACAGTGCGAGTAGGGTGCCTAGCGGCGTGTGATGGCTACGCCAGGCGGTGACGACGGAGCAGGGCGCCTGGTGCAAGTGGGACCGCCAGGCAGTGGCGGTGGAGTGCAGATACTGTAGGTGCATGGCGCCTAACGATGTGTGATGCCCGCTAAGCGGTCTGGAGCTAATTCCGCCTAGCGGCGTGCGATGCGTGCCAAGCGGTTTTGGTCCAGTGATGGTGCACGAGGAAGTTTTCTACACCGCTTTAGGGGATGTTCATGATGCGATGCTTTAGCTGAAGGCCCAGTTACGAGTGCATCTTGTATTGGGGTAATACATGATCACTCTAGGTTGTAGCCTGGTGGTTTAGGAAGTCTAATGGAGTGTGCGGGTTGTGGCTCGTACGACGAGGTTTTGGATGATTGCCCTCTTCAGTGGATTCTGATAGAGATTGGTAGTCTGGGAACAACTACAAACTTAGGTTTGTTTTGGGGAACTCCACTTGGTGTCACGGTGAGATGTTGTGGCAAAGTTATTTCCACGTGTGGACTATCAGGTGGTGGCCTGTAGTCGGAGGGGCGAGTAGACACTCGTACAACAAAGATCGATCATTGATCTCACCTAAAGGGTATAGAGAAGACAGACGTCTAAAGGCAAGCGTTGGGAGTGAAGGAGTAAAGGAAAAGGGAAAAGTGTACTAACCCGGGTTTAAATTTGTTGATGTTGTATTTAATATTATATTGTTTGGTTTTATTTAAATGAGCTCACCCTATCTGTGTGTGTGTGGCGATGATCATGTAACTTGTTACATGGGAGCAGATGTTGATGCAAGTAAGCAGACAGATGCCTAGAGACGAAGTGGGGATATCTCAGGGATTTTATCACTAGTCATTATGATGAACTCTGGTTTTATATGTAATAATTTTATAGACAATTTTAATTGTAATACGTACTGATGCGACATTATTATATCTGTATTGGCGCGTTGGATTTTAAGATTTAAATTTTCCCGCGTTTTTTGGGAAATTGATGATTAATAAATGAGGTTATTGTTTTATTTACTTTCTTATTTATTTTAATAAGTAATTTCCGGCTAGGACGTTACAACCAACAACTTGTATTTCATTTATCCTACACCAATATGCTTCTCTAAACTTACCATCCAAATACTTTATCTTCTAATTCCCCTTTTTTTGGTTGCCTCAAATCATAAAGTTTTTAAACACCAATAGGACATTGGTTCCAATCCGAAAATGAAAATGTTACGTTTATCATTTTCTGGTTTATCCACAACCAAGCATTCAGTTGTGTCATACTAAAAATTTCCTCAAAATCCACCTTGCCTTGTCTAAATATTGTGTTATTTTAATGTTTCCAAACCTCCAAAATTATTGTTATCCATAATACCTTCTAGATGTTTTGTTAATTCAATTTTTTTTAAGTGGGGACCAAGTTGACGCACTTCTACCAAAGTGGAGATCATACCAAAGTGGAGATCATCTGAGTGATTAAGTCATTTTTAAATCTAGAGAAGGAAAGTATTCTATTAGAGTTAGAGAGACCTAAAACCATCACACATTAGAAGTTTGTGGATCTAGGAGTAGGACATTATAAAAATTTAATTAAGGGATTTTCTCAATTAGTTTTACCATGATTAAACTTCCAACGAAAGAACAACCTTTTGTATGGAGTGAGCAAAGTTAGTTAAAAGATAAATTAACCATTACCCCAACACTATGGGTGGTAATGCGGGGCGACCTGACCCATTTAGGCCGACCACATATTTGGCATGTCCCAAGTTGAAAATTTGGGTTGAAAAGTCTGACATGCCCCGCATAAGTTCTGGACCGCGAGCTCGTGGGTCAACTCACTTTTTATTTTTATTTTTGTATTTTTTAAACAATTTTTTATGATAAAGCTTTCAATGTTCAATAAATTGGGAAACATTAACAAGTTCACAAAATTAAGCAAAGATTTTGGGGAGTTAGATAATAAATTAATAATTCAACATTTTTATCATATTCAAATTCGTAATTTGACATACACGATGTATTTTTCAAATTTTAACACATTCAAAAATGCATAACACTTGTCATTTCTACTCATATAAGAATTTGGAACGTTTATGTTGAAGTCCAAAAGGAAAGTAATCAATTGTACACAAATATATTATATAGTTTTTGAAGAAAATGTTTTTTATTAACACTAGATGCACAGTATGTGTAAGGCTCAATTATTTTCTACTCTTATTTTTTAGGGTTGCCCCTAATCAGTTGGGCCTAAAAGCTGGTCCATAGGGTGTCAAGGCCTCTAAAGAAGCCAAGTCCCTCATTCTGCACTCACTTGCCAAGATCAGTGCTCTCACTCTTCCCTTTTCTCTCCACAGAAGCTCTGCTAGGGTTTGGGTCTTACCCTTCTTCGCGTTAGCTCAACTCCATTCTTCAGTCCATGTAAGTTGATTCTCCACCGTACCTTTTTCATTCCCAGCTCTGTTATCATGATTCTAACTAGGGTTCATCATGGTAACTCATTTTGAATTTATTCCACAATTTTACAGCTCGTGAATTTGCTCCGTGGTCGGCAGTACTCACTTGCTTGGGTGTCGGGAGATTCTGCTAGCTTTTTCTAGGTAAGGAAGCTAGAGTTTATGTTTTTAAAGTTATTTTGACGATTTTTGGTCTGTTTGTATGGTTGTGATGCTTGAATGATGTTGTTGGTTGAATAAAAATGTATGGTGTGTGAATATGTTTGATTGATGTGGCGCTACTCTTTTTTTCTCAATTGCACACTTTTCGTAAAATGAAGGTTCCTACTACGTCAACTGTTGGATCGAGCTGAAATTTTAATAGCAGATCATTAACACATAGTTCTTGACCTTGACCGGTCAGATCTTGAATTGGAGCTCTGTAGCGAGAGCAGATTTTATCGCAAGATCACTGTAGTTTGGTTGTTGACAACATTGACCTTTGTTGTTTGTTTGGTGCATAACTTTCTTTATAGTTATTCAATTAAGTTGGTTCTTGCTTCATTTGGTTCTTGATTCAGTCATAAATAATTTGAATATAAATACAAAATTTTTGAAGCTTTACACAAGCTGCAGTTTTATTTCTAAAATCCCAAAATCGTTTGCATGATGTGTTGTTAAGTTAGATTGCTATGTTAAAGCATGTGATGAGTGAATATGCATGAGTAAAATGGCTTATGGGTTGTGAATGATGAGTTTGGCATAATCTTGGCATGTGATGAGTATGGGATGGTCGGTTATAAATGTGACATGGAATTGGTATGGCAATAATGTGATATTGATTGATGAAACATGATGTTGGTATGGTTAGGACGTAATTCCACGATAGTTTCGTGGTGGTGCCTCATTTGGTCAAGGCGTAATTCCATGAATCTCTAGGTGAGATCTCATGGTGGTGCCTCATTTGGTCAGGACGTAATTCTATGACCCCTGTTAGTAAGAGTTCATAGTGGTGCTTCATTTATATAATTTAGTAAGCATTCAAGGTTAGGATTGCATCCTGACACTCTAAAGAGTCAGTTAGTGTCACATAGAGCGTACTGACTCAAGTGGTGATAGTAGCAAGAGGCCTGAAACACTTTAAGGCTAACCTTGTGCGTGGGGATGAAACATAGTAACAATTAGTTTGGTAGAGCAGTAAAGGCCACCACAAGTGCAAAAATCTGCTGAATCCGACTAATTATATGTATCCGGATGAGTCGTGTCTTGAGTCTTAATGTATTGTGTGCATGTCATAACATGATTGGTTAACATATGCATTTTGGATTATGAAAGTGAATGTAACTGTATGATAAACTATTTTCTACTCTAGCTTACCATTTGCTTGTTTGATTGTTATGTGTGTGGTCTTCTCTTTTTGTGATGATCATCAATTTATTGATGTGAGCATATGCGAGAAATCCTTGTGGCCAACAGGGAAATGGTAATTCCGCTGCATAGCTCTGAGTTGAATTTCGCTTTTGTGTCTTCTTTTAGGGTTGTGGCCCATGTACCGCTTTATCTTTACCTTGTATTTTGAATACTTTAGACCCTTTTACCCTATTTTGTATCGGCATTGTGATGTGCCCTTGATTACTTTCCTTTAGAGTACGTTGGATACTTGTAGGAACGACGTTATACTCCTTGATTCAGTTTCGTATATTATTCTGTGTAATGTTTTCATTTAATTATTTTATTACTTAAATGGGACGTTATACTAAGACTACGACCTACTTTAGAAGTATTTTTGTTATTAAAAAAAAAGTCAATTTTTGTATTTATAAATAAAAAAATAAAATAGTATACATAAAATTTGTGTAAAGATGTTTGATGTCAAAGTAAAGGCTTACCTTTTGGTACAATGGTACTCATAAGTTGCCTTCTTATTTAGTTCCGTGTATTACTTACCAGTATCTGCATTTTTCCTACGTCTTCTTCAAGAAATTTGAGTCTATGTCTATCGTTTTCATCAATCACAAACAAGCAAGTACATACAAAAGTATATGAAAAGAGATTGTCGGAGGTTAATAACTAGAATCAAGTTTTTCTCTCAAATTGAAAAGACAATGCATACAGAACACAATCTCAATGATGAGACTGTACTAAATCATTATCACCAAGGATAATTTCCATTACATTGGTTCACTGAAGCATCTCAACTACTTGGCTCATGGTGGGCCTCGAATCTCTGTCTTCCATCACACAGTTCAAAGCCACTGTAATCAAAATTTCCATCTTCCTATGATCATAATCAGCTCCAATATCAGGTGCAATTATCTCCTCCACCCAATATGAGTTACAACTGTTTCCCCTTTTCTCTCTCACCCATTCCACCACCCTCCCATCATATCTTTCTTCACCATCATCAATACTTCTTGTTGTGCTTTTCCCAGTTACCATTTCCAGAACAACAATTCCATAGCTATAAACATCCACCTTCGATGTGATTGGCAACTTATAAACCCATTCAGGAGCCATATACCCTCTGGTCCCTCTGATCATAGAGATGCTTGAATTGCTCAGGTTATCATCTCTTTTCAGGAGCTTAGACAACCCAAAATCTGCAACCTTGGGTTCATAATTAGCATCAAGAAGTATGTTCTGGGGCTTTATATCACAGTGCAGTATCCATTCCAAGCACTGTTCATGAAGATATGCCAGAACTCTTGCTGTTCCAAGGGCAATGTTGTATCTCTTACTCCAATCAAGTGTGTTGGATGAGAGATTTTCCGCCAAAGAACCCTTCTCCATGTACTCATACACCAACAACCTATGCTTTCCCTCAG
>Ga0214542_1012440_pt1 | contig 10962 bp, 5 predicted proteins | sample CNSS1metaG_FD_160096 | JGI IMG/M metagenome (GOLD analysis project Ga0214542, IMG submission 160096) | Root nodule microbial communities from cowpea collected in UCLA plant growth center, Los Angeles, California, USA - CNSS1 | ecosystem: Host-associated > Plants > Roots > Nodule | place: USA...
AATAATTTTGCATGTAAACAAAAAAATGACTAATATTTAAATTTGATTTATATTTTTTAAGAAAAATTAAAATGATTTTATACATTTTTTTTAACTAGATTACTTTTGTTTTGTTTTTTTTTTTTCATTCTTTAACCAAATCTTCTTTAAGTTGATTTTGTTGTTTTTATCGTAGAGTACTAAATAGGGTTAAACAGAGAAAAAATAGGTTTATATATTAATATATATATATATATATATATATATATATATACTTATATATATTAAAATTTATTAAAAAATTATTCCAAGAAAACTACGATTAAGTATGAACGTTAGGTATTACGAGTACAACTATATTAGTATTTTCAAAAAGTTATATTATTAGTAGTTATATGATCACACATAAATTATATAATTTATATTTTAAATTATTTTTTATTATACAGTCGTACATCTTGTCATTTATTTATTTTAATAAAAAGTATCAAGATTTAGAATTTGAACAAAATTTAAACTACAAATTTAAGTAATAGTATTTTTAGTTTGTTTATATAATTGATAACGGACATTGTTAGAGTGGATAAAATCGAATCTGAACCTGATAAAAAAGGTATTAGATTTGAAATTTATAGAAAAAATATAGTTAAAAGGAAGCAAAATATCAATTACCTAAATGGATTAGGGTTTGATGTGGATTGACCCACAAATCTCATGAATAATGATTGATTAGTTTAACCAATTTAATAAATCGAAGGTTGAACAACTATTAAAACCTAATTACACAAGTCATATTCAAATCAAACTCATAACCATAGTTCAATTAAATTAAATTAAATTAAATAATTTTGGACGTGAACCTCTCTCCCTCTCTCTGTTTCTCTATTGTTCTTTTTTTTTTTTAAATTAAAAGAATAAAAATATTAGTCAATCAAAAGTATATTAAAATCAAGTCAATAAATCATTCATGTTCATATATCGTAATCATAGGCAAATAAATAACAAAAATTTCGCTTTTTGTAAACTTGAAGGGAAATTAAGCACATGTGTTAACGCCAAGTCCAAGTTATTACGCCACATACATGCCAGTTATGCAATCGGCAGTTACAGAACATAAACTATTTGATTAGCAGAAAACTATGAACAAAACATTTTACTTTGGCGCTTGAAAGTATTAATATACAAATATAAATATATTCTAGATTGCACGTTTCAACAACAACAACCTTAGCTTTTTTCAACATACCATAGATTATAGAAGATCATCGTGCAAAGTGCTATCCCATTCCGTGTTTGTTATCTTTCTTTATCAACCAACTATATCAACATCCACTGAAACAAAGGTAACTTACCCTCATGCTCGTTCAATCGTGATCATGGCCATCACTATTTTTGCCACTAATAACCTTGTTTCTCAATCTCATCTTCATCTTTCATTGTTTCTGGTCAACAGATTGTACAAGAAGTAAAACTCAACCTTTGTGTTTTGCTCTGCTTCCGAAACCAGAAAATGAAGACACAACACAGTCGAGTAGGTTACTTTTACCTTCATTCATTCATTGTCACAATTGAATCTATTCATTCTTGTCTCTGTTGTTTAATGTTACCAACGTTTTATGTTCCCTTCCACTGTTTCGTCAGTTTCAATTTATTCCCTTTTAGTGTATTTGACTCTGCCTTCTTCTTTTTCCTTTTATTTTGTATAGAAAAGTACTCCAAAAAGGGGTTAACTTTTTCATCTAACCTTTTTCCCTCGTATCTTCTGTCAGGAAATTTCGGATGCTGATTCAAATTGTAAAAGATCATGCCTCTGTGGCATCGTTCCGGCGGTTTCTATACTTTGTGTTGTTTTGCTTTTCTCGAGTTCATTCTTTGCTCAACGCTACAACGAGGTATATAATATAAGCCGCTGAAATAGTTTTTCTGCATGGAATTGTTTCAGGATTGTTAATTCATTTTCCATGGGGTTGGTTGACCTGGTTGACTTTTTTTTTTCACCATGAATGCAAATTTGGGTTGAATTCATGGATTCTTATTGGTGAATTCGAGGGTGGTTGTCTGTGGATCAAATAGCCAACTGGGTTTGACTTTGAATTTAACTATACAAAGGTTCATGTTCCTTCAAATTTTGAACATGGAAATATGACAGTTTTGATTTTGTACTGCAGAAACTATCGAGATGGAGAATGAACACTGAGAAATTGGAAAATGATACTTGCAAGGTTAGTTTTCTTACTCAGCATGTTCAACTTGAGTCATCGATATAGTTTACTGCTTACGATGTTCAACTTTAATGCTTACATTTGCTTATTTTGTTTAGTAGAATCAGTGCAGGTCTGGTGGAAGTACGGCACTACCTGAAGGCATAATCTCCAAGACTTCTGATTTGGAAATGAGGCATTTGTGGAATCTTCCAGTGGCTAACACAATCAAGGTGAGTTTCAGTCATTCATGGCCACTAAATTATTTTTTTCCTGTGACCTAACAAGACCATATTGTTAGAGTTGTACGTTTTCTCTGCAAAATTGTTTGTCTAGGACTAGTATATGCATGGTTGTCGCAGTATAGTTTTCAATTTCAAAAGGGTATATAATGTTAAAAGGAACTGACTTTTCTGTTCATTTACCGTGGCAACAAATATACTAAAACCAGAGTCAAGAATATCTGTTCAGATATTCTGTATTGTTTGATCAAGAGAAAGTTTGCATTTGCATACTCACATATTCTGAGTTTGTCATTAACTTCTGCAATTTCAACACTCCTTACAGCTATTTCAGTGCAAAGTTATTGAAATAGGTTAAGTAATCTCTTCAATTGAGTTCAGCCTGAGCTGTGCATATTTTTCTATGATTCTTGTGGTTATTTTTTGACTTGGACACATTTGAACAGAATAAGCAAAACGCGTCAAGCAATTTGTTTGCAATGGCAGTTGGGATAAAGCAGAAAGACCTTGTTGACAAAATGGTCAAAAAGGTAACTTCAGAAGTATTTTCTACAGAATGTTCATTAGTGATATTCTCTTTTTTTATATGTATCGAGAGATGACTCATTCTAACCCAAATTGCAGTTTCTAGCAAGTAATTTTGTCGTGATGCTTTTCCACTATGATGGCATTGTTGACAAATGGAATGACTTTGAATGGAATAATCAGGTCATTCATGTAGCTGTAGTCAATCAAAGTAAATGGTAGGGGACCTCACATTTGTTTGCAATCTAGAATATGTAGAGTTAGTGTTTCATTTTTCCTAAAAATGTTTATTCTTGGACCCGTTTTCCTTGACTAGGTGGTTTGCCAAACGTTTCTTACACCCAGACATAGTTGCAGAATATGGTTATATTTTCCTGTGGGATGAGGATCTTGGAGTTGAAAACTTCCACCCTGATAGGTATACACTAAATTTGGTCGTAGTAAATAACGTAGTTTAAAACTAGCTGTTATAACTTCTAAATACCTTAAAAGAAGTCTTACGTTATTGGTACATCATCTTAAGCATTAGAGGTTGATCTGATATATGTACATACTTCAATGATTTTAGGTATGTTTCTATTATAGAAAGTGAAGGACTTGAGATATCACAACCAGCACTTGATACTGAAAAATCAGAGGTACATCATCAGATTACCGCACGTGGGAGGAGGTCAAATGTGCACAGGTTCTCCTGTTAACCTTTTTTCTGTTGTCAGAATGTTTTCTTAATTTCCCCGACATGCACTAGTGAAATTTAAGGTAGTTTTAAAGTAGATACTTGTGTCTATACTGAGTATGTTTTTTGCCATTGTTCATGCAGAAGGATTTACAAAACTGGTGGTAGAGGCAAAGGGTGTGATGAAAATAGCTCTGCTCCTCCTTGCACAGGGTAAAAGTTGTGTGGTTAATTCAAATTTAATGAGTTTTCCCTTCACATTACTATAGTATAAGAAAGGTTCTCCAATTGTTTCAGATATGTTGAAATGATGGCTCCTGTTTTCTCAAGAGCTGCTTGGCGTTGCGTTTGGTATATGATTCAGGTGCACCATTTTCTCAGTATAATGCTACTACTTCCAAAGCATTTATAAGCATTTCTTTGCTATGATTACTCCCTTTATTCATCGTTTATGGTTCACTTTCTTTTACAGAATGACTTGATCCATGCATGGGGTCTAGATATGCAGCTAGGTTACTGTGCTCAGGCATGTTAAGTTCCTTAATTCTGGTTCTGTTTGATGAGTTTCTCTGCTTCTGTTTGATAATTTTGCTCATGCATGTTAAGCTTCTTTTACTTCATCGTTTAATCTGATTTTGTTTATGGATACTTAGGGTGATCGAACAAAAAATGTTGGTGTTGTAGATGCTGAATATATTGTCCACTATGGCCATCCTACTCTTGGAGGCCAAGATTTGGATCAGGTCAGAAATGTGGCATGTGTTGCAAATTTTTTGCATTTTGCAAAGAATTTTAGCATGCTTTATGTATGAAAACTGTGACTCTAATTCTACTGAAATTTATCTGACTTTTTAGCAGGTTTCGTCTCGGGCAAAGAATCATAGAGTTGATGTGAGTTAGTTACTCTTGTCACAATACTTTTAGCCCAAACCATTGGCATGCTGAAAATTTACTTCTGCGTTAAAATCACAGTTCATTTTTCTGTTCCAAAACTACTCTTCCAGTTAGGTTCAGAATCCATTCTTGTGAATGTTTCTTTCTGGGTGGACTTATGTTAGGTTGTTGTTTGATTGGAAACAAAAACATTTATCTAATTCTAGTCTTGTGCATGGTCATTAGCCCAATGCAAATATCTTAAAAGATGGAAAATGACATGCTTGGTTTGTTGAATTGAAAACCTTATCTATGAGGAATTTTTTATGTTAACTAATTGGTTCTTAGCCTTTAGTAATATCTAAACAATGTTGCTTTCAAGTTGCTACTACTTAATTATAGTATTTTGGATAATGGTGCTGCAGGTGAGAAGACTTTCTTTCCATGAATTACAAGTGTTTAGAAAACGGTGGCAGAAGGCAGTTGAAGATGATAAATGTTGGGTTGATCCATTTCAATAACCAAAACTTAGTCAAATTTTGTATAGATTTCATCAAAATACAAATATTTGTAAAAAGAAGCAAATTCGATTGGCAATTACAAAAAAATGTTGATCATGGTAGATGAAAGGGCCTAGAGGAATTTTGTTTTTATCATCTCATAGGCATCATGTGTTCCTGGGAAAAAAGCTTCACCTTAATTTGAGTTTGGTGCATTGTAGTATAACTTTTCATTTGTTAACCGTTTCCAAATGAAAATAGTTGTTTTGTCCTTTGCTTCATTATCATTTTTAGTTTTACTATTTATTTTTATTTTATTCAATTTTATCTCTTTACTAATAATGCTTTTACTCAAGTGTTTTATTTTCTAAAGCATAAAAATGTGGTTCTTTTATTCAATAATATCATTGATATTTAAATTTATGTATGGTGTCAACTCATGATTAATGATCATAATGATAATGATAAGATATAGGACAAGCTCAAGTGACAAAAAGAATAACATTATTTTAATTTCTTTTACCAAATGTTATGGTGTTTTTAAGAATTAGGAGTTTTCTGCTTGAGGTAAGGAAAACTAGATTAAGTTTAAATAGTATTATTAAAATATGTAATTGAACTACTTATGTTGTGTTGATTGGTTCGACTCTTGGTGGGAATTTCTCTGTGAGATATCAAATTGATCAAAGTGGTGTTTCATGAGCTGAAATAGAGTTACAAATGAAATGCATGGTTGCACTAGGGGTATTCTAGGGGCGTTGGACGAAAATTCTTTGATTCTTAACTCTAGTTAGTGTTTTAATATTTTATATTAATTGTATACATGTGAATGATTGGTTGAGATGTATTTGAAAGTGTATGAATGCATGTTTTCAGAGTGTAGGGATTCATAATGAGTTAATCCTATGGTGTGGTGATGTTAGTATGTGTATTGAATTGAGATTCTGAAGGGGATTGATTCTAACTCTACAGACTCACATATAGAGAAAAATACTTTCGTAAATAAAGTTTTATATCTTGTGTCAAGTTGAGCCATGAGGACTATGTACATGTGACTAGTTAGACATTTGACTTATGATGCTTGAGTTGGAAATGACATGATGTGAATGTTGTGTATCATATTCTTGTAAAAAGTGGTATATTAATAATTTACTCTGTAATAAATTTATTATAGTTATGTGATAATTTATGCTTCATACCTATAATAATTTGTTATATATATATATATATATATATATATATATATATATATATATATATAAAATATATATGTGATAAGTATTTAATATTATTCTATTTTTATAGTATGTTTTAGAAATTATAATAAAAAAATATTTACATTACCTTGTATGAATATAATTAAAAATTTGTAAAAATATGTGCTAAAAACTAGGAGTGTCAAAACGGATAAGTCTGATCCATTTAGACCAACACCCCTTTTGGCCCACCAAATTTGTTGTCAACGACAAATCCAATCAAATTTAATACCCTTACTAAAATCTTAGAATTGTATTTTAATTTATTAGAATAGTACATCCTAAATAAAGTTAATGTATTAAGAAATGAAAAAAATCAACATATATTTCACTTTAAAATCCTTAATACTTTCCTCCCATGATCATATTTTAAGAATTTTTTTCTCGGTTACAAAAGTATTAAAGTATTTTTTTTATTTGACAAATTAACACTAAAAAAAATTCATATTAGTTACGGAATAGTTTCTAGCTATTCCGTAGTTAATCCTTTGCTAACAGGTTTTGCAACAGATTAGCTATCAAATAGCTACGCAATATTTCGAAAATAAATTTAGGTAGCTAACTAAAGAGGGATATAATCCATCGCAAATCCCTCGCTAATTGAAATCAGAAAGTTTTATAAATTCTACCTAATCTGATGCTATTTTCTCGCAAATTTGCTATTACAAATCCGTAGTTAATCTGTCATAATTTTTTTCTTGCTAATCCATAGTTAATTTGTCGCAATTTTGTCCTCGTTAATCCGTAGCTAATCTGCCGCAATTTTTTCCTCGCTAATTTGTAGCTAATTTGTCGCAATTTTTTTCTTGCTAATCTGTCACAATTTTATTCTCGCTAATCAATAACTAATTTGTCACAATTTTGTTCTCGCTAATCCGTAGCTAATATGTCACAATTTTATTCTCACTAATTCGTACCTACCTTTTCACAATTTTATTTTCACTAAGGTAAACATGTTTACTTTCTTTTTCTCACTTGTATCTTCTTTTCAAATAAGTCAAACCACAATCGGAAAATAAATGTGGTGACTTTTTAATTAGGATATAAATCTTGGTTACCATGTTGTAGAAACTAACATTATTACTAAGCTAACTCTCCCAGGATTTTATTTATTTTCATTGTAAATTATTGTTACTCCTTATTATAAGTTAATTTTGTTTTCAATCCCTTAAAAAAAACTTTTAACTATCAAAATTTTTATAACTTTTTTATGTTTTTAATCCTAACACTGATACGTATAAAATAACTAATTAGAATTAAGGTATTATTTTCTTGTTTAGTCCTATTTATATAAATATTAATTAGTGTTAGATAAAAACTACTTAAATATTTACTTAAATAAATAATCCTGATATGGTTGTGTATTGAGAGATATAATATTTTGATTCAGGTGAGAAAATACTTATCTGATGCAGTATCTCTTAATTTATCACTATCATTAAATTGATGGTAAACTAAAAAAAGACGAACATTATTGAACATTATTGAATAGAAACATTTGAGGAAACTAAAATAAATAACCAAATTAAGATTAAAGGTATCATATTCAAAAATGAAAAGTAGGAACAACAAAAAAAAAATATTATCGAAATAAGCAAATTGTGTTTGAAAACAATACTTTATAATAAATAAATTATATTTCAATGCAAAACTTGAAATATAATATTTTTAGATGTTTTAAGAAAATCAGGCATAATAACATTATTTGTTTTTATTTTCTATATACTTAAGTTATGTAATTATATGACTCTACTTTTCTAAAGGATTTTTATTATTTTTTAAATGTTGGAGTGTTGTATAGTATATGACTTAAAAAAATAGTTCAAGTAGTGTGATTGGTACGTTTTATTTAAATTTAAAAAATTAAAGTCAGTGTGACATAATTAAATTTATATTAAACTAATCAAAGTACATTTTTTTAATTTTAAAAATTAATTTAGTGGTGTTTTAATAAAAATTAACTTTAGTAACCTCTTACCGCAGTTCTTGTTCATGTCTTCTTTTAAAAAACAATTATAAACATCAGTTTGTATGAACAGCAGTGTTTGAAAAAGAATTTCAAAATTAATTATCATATTACAAAATTGTGCAATAAATAATTTTTTTCTAGAACTATCATAAAAAATTATTCATACATTAAAAACCACCATACTTCTATCTTTTATTAAATTCAATATTAATTGCATTGTGTGTATGTAATACCTTTTAACTGCAAGCCAAAATGATTTAATATTTTCTTTTATTTAATAAATTAAAAGAATTTAATTTTTAAAACATTTAATGATTTTACACAAAAATATATTAAATGATATAAATCATAAATGCACAAATTAATAAAACAGTAAATAATTGAACTGACTATTTAATGAAAAGAAAAATATTGAATGTTTTTCAGAAAATGTTGAATGCCTTTAAGTTTATCTTCTCTTTACATATATCTTAAAAAAAACATTAAACATTTATAATAATTTTTTATCATATACATGTTGCATTATTAATTAAACTATTAATTAAACATTTTTATTCACTTTCAATTATTTTTGACCAAAATAAACTCCTTCAAATATATTTTTCCTGTACTGTAAATTATTATGTCTTAATTGTGATTTTTTTTTAAATTGCACCCCTAATAATGTTTTTCTTCCCAAACCGCTATTTAAGATACTTTATTTCAACATTCAAAATACTATATAAACCACTTTAAGACCAAGAGTAACACAGGTGTTTATCATTAACGGAGAAACTTTAAACATTTTAAAAAATAAAAACAAAATCTAGTCATTTATAAGGATATTTAAAATATATTTAAGACTTAAAAAAAATGAAAACTGTCTATATATTTTGGAAATCCACCTATATCAATATCTCTCTTTCCACTACCTTGTTTGCATGTTTTCTACGATAATAGTTTTTCGGAAGAAAATTTTTTCCATGAGTCGTTATTATTTTATTGAATATTGAAGTACCAATACTTGGTTAGTAAGAAAAAATCATTTTTCAACCTTTGTCACACGGTCATTTTTGTAAGAGAGATAGAAGCAGGAATAAAAAATGTGTGATAATTATCATGCTTTTTTTGAAATAAAAAAGTTATTAAAACAAAAACCATTAATGTTACAAATTAAAGAACTATTCTTAGAATATTAGCAAAAGGAAAAAAATATGTTTTACAACATTTGAAGTTATAAAAGCTTCCAAATCGAACAAATTAATTTTCATGTGAGGAATACAATTTCAATTAATAAAGAATATGAAGAAGTGATTGATCAATGTATATATTTATTTAATATAGCATATAAAAGGTTCAAATATAAGATAAGTTCAACCATCAAAGCAAAACAAACCATATAAAACCAATCCAGAAACTTAAACACAATAGAAAATATCCAAATGCCCTTATGAGTACGATGTCTGAAAGGCTTATTGAAATCTTAAAAATACGATAATATTGTCTAAGTTTTCATGACTAAAAAGCACAAATATGAATCCATGCTCCTTGCCATGTGAATTCATTGCTTCCCATCACTTCAAATCTGTCTTATCACCATTCTCTGAAACATGAACAATATATACACATAAGCACACAAATCAAACAATTAAGATACTTCTATAAAACAAAAACAAAAAATGAAACACGAGTGATAATAAAATAGATTATACAATAAAATAAAATAAAATAAAAAAACTCACCAGCATTTTTTTTGGCCAATTCCAAGGCAAAACACCTCAAGTGTGGATCTAAAGGTAATCCACGCTCTTCAAATGATGGATCATAAAGTGTGTTCATGTTGTTGCTACATTGATGAGATGATAGAACATAAGTAAAATATAAAAAAAAATTATGGTGTGTGCATGTATATGTTAATGTGTTAATTAATATAATAGAATATAGAATGAAAATGAAAATTACCACACTACAGGTTGGTCAGGATGATTGTTAAAGAAAAACAATCTCAGATGGGGATCCAAAGGTAATCCACGCATCTCAAAGGATGGGTCATAAGCTGAGTTTCTGAAAATCCTACATTGATGATAGAACAGGATATATATAATACAAAATCTCAAACATAAAACATAGTAGTCTCGTATTGATACTAGGTTTATATATATGTTTTTGTTTTTGTGTGTTCATATACATGAAAGTGTGTAAGTTGAGAATAACTCACTGTGACGGGGGAGAGGTTGCAGTGACTGGTGGTGGTGGTGGAGAAGGGTTTGCAGTGACCGGAGTAGTTGGATAAACTGATTCCATGAGAGACTCTTCAATGTTCATTCTCATCTGGATTCAAAGAAAAAATCACCATAAAAAACACTTATTTCAGATATAATCATTTTCACAAACACAAACGTAAGTATAGATAAATAAATAAAGTAACTTCATGAAACTGAAACAAAAGTACATTACACTGTTTATGTATTAATATATATATATATATATATATATATATATATATATATATATGAGATATATAACATACCCTAACATTCCTTGCTGAGGAAGACTCTCCGATTTCGTAGGAATCAAGATGCAGATGAGATATTCCTTGTTGCAGAGACTGAAACACAGAAAAAATACTAAGGAAAATGGTAGATGACAGAACAAGAATCTTAAGTTTATTATTATTCAATTATATGATGCAGAAAACATGCACAAATATATATATATATATATATATATATATATATATATATATATATATATAAAAGAAT
>Ga0214542_1012447_pt1 | contig 10956 bp, 8 predicted proteins | sample CNSS1metaG_FD_160096 | JGI IMG/M metagenome (GOLD analysis project Ga0214542, IMG submission 160096) | Root nodule microbial communities from cowpea collected in UCLA plant growth center, Los Angeles, California, USA - CNSS1 | ecosystem: Host-associated > Plants > Roots > Nodule | place: USA...
TATTTATAATGTAAAATGTAAAAACTTATAATTTATTTTAAAATTTTATTATGATTATTATTTGTTTTTTGTATCATTTTAATCAAATGATGTATTATAACTTTTATTAGTGTATAAAAAAGAGATTAATTAGAATTTAAAAGATTGAAGTAAACAAACATTTAAAATATATTTTAATTTGAATATTTGTTTTCCTTTTATATTTTGTAAAAAATATTTTTAAATTTTATCAACTATGTTTCATTAATATTTACAAATTTAATAATTGTTTTGGTTTTCATGAAATTTTATTTGGTATTATAATTTAAAATGTAAACAATTATTATTTATTTTAAAGTATTTGATATCGAAGAACCAACCATCCTTCTAATATTGAATATTTGATAATATTATGTTTCCTTTATCATAATTTTTTATTATTTTATAAAAATTAATTAAAATTAATATTGAAGTAGTAAGAAAATGGGTATGGGTATGGGTATGAGATTATACCCGTTACCCGGTGGGGATGGGGATGAGAATGGGACAAAAGTTTGATACCCGTGGGGTTTGGGTATGAGGATGGGATGAATTTCTTTTACGGGAATGGGTATGGGATAGCGAAACCCGTGCCCGCCCGCCCCATTGCCATCCCTACCTGCAACATCATCTGCTCCCGTGTACCGTGTACACGATCATCGCCAAACACAAGCATGCTGAGCTAACAGAATAAACCACATATTTATATATTCAAACACACACACACACACACACACACACACACTCATATACATATATAACACATCATTCACATAAGGGAAAGTTCCTTTCATTAATGTCATACCACATGGCCACCACCATTAAGTCTTGCAATCCTTCTGGTGTTTACATTGAGTCTTTATCATTATGTCTTCGAGATCTTGTTTCACCCACTTCTCTTTCTTCTCCTATTCATTTCGTTTTGTTCAGGTCTACGCTCCTCCTTACCCGGTCATACCCTGGAATGGTTTGACATATCACTACCCTTTTTTGTTTTAATCTTCGCTTCATACTTTCACCACTTACTACCTTCGACTTTAGACCCATGCTAGGAAGTAGTACCAATTTAACTTCCCAACTTCACGATGCCAGTAGTCGTTTGAACACCTCTCCTCATTCTAACCTTTGAATTCAATTCCTCTCGCAAAACTTGTGTTATTAGTCCCAAGAACTCATTCTTGAAGATCCCCTTGCCTAACGCGTTGCTTCTGGGTTCTAACATCACTCTTAGGCTCATCAAACCAACTTAGCTTTCCTTGCCTACCGGGATATCCTTATGCGTACTCACATCTTCGAATTGCAAAACAAACAGATCAAGTTTGACCTTGATTCTATAGTCAACCACTACGAATAACACACACAAATAAAAAAAAAACACAAACGTAACAAGAAAGGTATAGGAGACAAACTCAACCTATCACCTTTCTCTCTTTTACCAAAACCTTTAGAATTAAGAAAGGAAACTATCTTAGATATAGTCATGAGTGTGCACCCTCATCACTCTACCAAGACATTTTCTGTTCTTAATACTTCCAGTTCACAAGTTCCTTTCCTGCGTATCGACACTTCTTGGAAAGAACCTCTCCCCTTGGCACCAACGCATCGGGAAAGACAAGTAATACCCCTTACCTACTCGCCAAAACCCAGTAAGAGCATTACTTTCCTTAGGTCTTATAAGCAAATTCTCTTGCCTGCTCACCAAAACCCAGCAAGTGTACCACTTTTACCTGCTCACCAAAACCCAGTAAGAGCGTTGCTTCTATTAAGACCCGTAAGCAACAATTCTTGCCTGCTCATCAAAACCCAGCAAGAGTATCACCCTTACCTGCTCACCAAAACCTGGTAAGAGCGTTGCCTACCTTGAGACTCACAAACAACAACCCTTGCCTGCTCATCAAAACCCAGCAAAAGCCCACCTCTTACCTGCTCACCAAAACCTGGTAAGAGTGTTGTTTTCCTTGAGCCTCACAAACACAACTCTTGTCTGTTCAACAAAACCCGACAATAGCCCCACCCTTACCTGTTCACCAAAACCCGGTAAGAGCATCACATTTTGCCAAGCCTCACCGAATCCACCTGCAACATCATCTACTCCCGTGTACTGCGTACACGATCATCGCCAAACACAAGCAGATAGGGTGAGCTAACAGAATAAACCACATATTTATATATTCATATATATATATATATATATATATATATATATATATATATATATATATATAAGACACACATATATATATATAAGACACTCATATACATATATAACACATCATTCACATCAGGGAAAGTTTCTTTCATTAATGCCACACCACATGGCCACCACCATGTGAATCGTGTTCTACATCTTCTAGTGATTACTTCAAGATGAATTGCTGCCATACCTATCAGCCACAACCGATAGAGCAGGTGCGGGAAACCATGTTACAGATCATACACCGTAATGCTAGTGAAGTTCCCAAATACGAACATAGTTTGCAACGTCCCAAGACTACCAAACTCGTCAATCAACTACTAAGGCGGGCAATCTATCTGGACCCATCCGTACTGGCCACAACTAGCACACTCACACCGGCAACACTCGTCAATCCAAGCTCAACTCAAGGGTTCCTCGTGTTCATCCGCCATCCCGAGCTCAACTCGAGGGATGTCATTCCGAGCTCAACTCGAGGAATGCCACATCCTTAACCCCTATCTCGAGCTTAACTCAAGGGATACGTTCCGAGCTCAACTCAAGGAACACCAGCAAACCCACTTTTGAAGCATCACTAAAAGCCTTGTAGATCACGCCTGCAGAACCAGCAAGCCAAAGTTGCATCAGCAAAATCACCTGGCGGGGGACACGTATTGCTAGATGCAAATGCGCCTCTGATGCCCATGCCTGTAGTTATCGCCTGGTAGGACACTCCTCACCGCCTAGCGCCACGTGCTTTCCAGAGCCTCTACTAGATCTTTTCCAATTGGCAGGATCACATTTTCCGCTAGGCGCCATGCGTTTCAAGCTTCTCTGGTTTTGCTTTATCTCTTGGCAGCGCACCCCAAGCCTCCAAGCAGCACACCCCAAGCCACTAGGCACCACACGAGTAGCGTCACTGCTACTGGTTTTTGGCACTTTGAAGCAAGTTCCAAAGAACCCCAAACACTATACATACAATCCATAACATGAAATATGCTTATCCAATCATAATCACATGACTGGATCATAGTCCAACAGAATGTTGAACAACCAAACAATATAAAAAAGCAGAAAAAATATATAACTATTGCCCCAAAATATCACATGGACAATAAAACAATAAATTATAATAATAAAATTAATAATAACAACAAGAATAATAATAAAAATAAAAATAAAACAAAACAACATTAATAATAATAATAATAATAATGAAAACAATAATAAAATAAAATAAAATGAAACAATAATACTAATAAGTTAAAACTGTAATAGCAAAGTAATAATAATAATAACAAAATAAAGCAATAATAATAAAACAGTAATAATGATAATAAAATCATAAATAAAATAAAAAATATAATAGTAAAATAATAATAAAATAAAATAATAATAATAATAAATAATAATAATAATAATGAAATAAAATATTAATAATAGTCATAATTGTAAAATAAAATAATAATAATAATATTAATAATAATAAAAATAATAATAGTAATAACTAATAATAATATATAAATAATAATATATAAATAATAATAATAATAAAAATAATCATTATAATAATAATAGAAAAAATAATAATATAAATAGTAATAATAATAAAATAAAATAATAATAACAAAATATTAATAATAATAGTAATAATAAAAATAATAATAATAATAACTAGTAATAATAATATATAAATAATAATAATAATAATAATAATAATAATAGTAAAAATAGTAATAATAATAATAATAAAATAAAATAATATTAATGATAATAGTAAATAAAATAATAATAACAATAGTAATAATAATAAAAAGAATAATAATAAAAATAATAAGAATAATAACTAATAATAATATATAAATAATAAAAATAAAAATAAAAATAAAAAAATTATTATTATTATCATTATAATAATAATAATAGTAAAAATAATAATAATAATAATAATAAATAAAATATTAATATTAAAATATTAATAATAATAGTAAATGAAATAATAGTAATAATAGTAATAAAAATAAAAATCTATTCCTCTTTTTGTGTCCACATTTCATAATATCCGTTTTACCCTTAGTTATTTTAAAAATTAATTATTTTATAAATAATTTACTTTTAATCATTTTTCTGCAAATCTCTTTTGTCTTAAATTATTATTTAAATTTTCTTTTTACATATTTTTTTTAATTTTATATTTAACAACTATTTTAAAAATTATATATTTGTTATTGATCTTAAATTTCTTAAAAATTAAAAAATGTGAATACACAGCGCCTATGATCGCTAATAATAATAATAATAATAATAATAATAATAATAATAATAATAATAATAATAATAATAATAATAATAACTAGTAATAATAATATATAAATAATAAAAATAATAATTATAATAATAATAACTAGTAATGACAATATATAAATAATAATAAAAATAATTATAATAATAATAGTAATAATTATAATAATAAATAATAATAATAATAATTGTAAAAATAATAATAATAATAATAATAATAATAATACGATAACAATAATAACTAATAATAATAATAATAATAATATCTATAACTATATATAAAGAGGATTCCCTCTTTTGTGTCCACATTTCATAATTTCAACTTTGCCCTCTTTATAATGTAATTATTTGTTAAATTTTTAAAAATTAATTGTTACTTTTAAAAGTTTTTATAAAACTATTTAATTATCACTTTCTTCTTTTTTCTCTCATTCATCAACAATTATTTTCTCATATTTTTCGTACATTTCACTTTATTTTCACTATAATATCATACATATTAAAAAAATGCGTACACACAGGTGCGATAGCGCCTGTGTTTAAGCTAGTATAAATAATAATAATAATAATAATAATAATAATAATAATAATAATGATAATTATAATAATTGTGCCATATTTAGGAGAAAAACTCTAAATATCTCGGCAAGTCATAAAAGAAAGAAGAAGAATCATATAATCATAGTAGTGATGAAGTCACATAGAGTACTCAATACAATGGAAACCACAAGCATACCTATACCCTCTCTAAGATCACATACAACAAACATCAAGAGGTTAAACAATAAAAGAATTTTGGTTCAGGAGAAGACTTTCATGCATCAATATATAATGCAATTGCATACAATATCATTGAAAAAGAAAATGGCAGCATGGTGCCTTAATGCTAGGTTAATGATAAAAAACGAAAATGAGGCTTAATGGTAATGTTAATTACCATTCAATGGTTCATTATAGCATGTTTTTCGGCCCCTTTGGCTAATGCATAACCACTTAATCAATTCATGTTTCATGATAATTAATATAATTCTATGATTATATTATCACTCAACATGATCAAGCATATTATTAAAAATGATAATAAATCAAATAACACACAATTGGCATACATAGGACTCAAACCCAAGTTTTTTCACACAATGAAGTACTCTCAACCATTTGAGCTAGTACTTTTCCACGTCACATCAATCAATATTAAATGCCATAAAGGCTTCAACTACCCACATTTATTAATTAATTAATTAATTAATTAATTAATTTTCTCGGATCTTACACGAACCCTACTGTGCGTTCTGTTGGCAGTCTCGCCTAAGCGAGGGTCTGTAGCTTGAGTGAAAGACCTCTTTCGCCTGAGCGAGGGTCCATAGCTTGAGCAAGACTGATGCTGGAAATTGTGTTCTTTTTCATGTTTTTGGTTGTTGGTTGTATGGTTGGTTGGAGTACCCTATTTAAGGTATGAAGTATGTGAATATGCATGTAATGTATGATTTATGGTGCCATGAATATTGTATGAGATTAAATGGGGATGAGATGTTGCTATGTTGGAATGGAAAGTATGATTTTGTTGGATGGTTGGTTATATATATTGACATGAGATTGATGTGCATGATAATTTTATTCTAGTTGGTGAGACATGATTTTTGGTATGGTTTAGGACGTAATTCCATGAATCTTTAGGTGAGATCTCACGGTGGTGCCTCATGGTCAGGACGTAATTCCACGAGGGTTTCGTGGTGGTGCTTCATGGTCAGGACGTAATTCCACGACCCCTGATGGTGGGAGCTCATGGTGGTGCCTCATGATCAGGACGTAATTCCACGAAGGTTTCGTGGTGGTGCCTCATTATATAATTTAGTAAGGATTCAAGTAAGGATTGCATCCTAACACTCTAAAGAGTCAGTTAGTCTCACGCAGAGCGTACTGACTCAAGTGGTGAGAGTAACAGGAGGCCCTAGTCTTTGGCAGGATAATGGCTTAGATGTTTGAAGGCTAACCTTGTGCGTGGTAGGGTAAAACCCATTGGCAATGGCTCTGCAAAGCAGTAGTGACCACCACAAGTGCAAGCATCTAGTGAATCCGACTGATTATATGTATCCAGATGATTGAGTCTTAGTGTCTTGTTTGTCGGTCATTATATGCTTGGCGGATTTATGTACGCTTGACTTTTAAATTGTATGTTTAATTGCCTGATAAAAACCTTTTTACTTTAGCTTACCCTTTCTGTTTGTTTGCGTGTCTTGTGTGTGGTTTTCTCTTTTTTTTGATGATCATCAATTTATTGATGTGAGCAGATGTGGGAACTCCTCGTGGTCGTGAGAGTGATGGAGATTCCGCTGCGTAGTTATTCTTGGGTTGGATTCCCTACTCCGAGTGTTCTTTAAGGTCGAGACCTATGTACTACCTTGTATTTTAAATATTGTTCAACTTTTATCTTGTTTTGTCAATGACATCGTGGTATGCCTTAGACTTTTTCTTAAGTATCTGAGATTTATTGTCAGAAGTGATATTTATACTCCATAACGCCATAACGTTGCTCTTTATATTAATTTGTATGATGTTTCATTTAATTATGTTATTATTTAAATGAGACGTTACAACTTTTCTTGAGAGAGATATATGGATGAAGAAAAAAAATAAATGTGTGGGGTGCAGACTTATCGTTACAAAATGTCCCAACTATATAGGACAAATAAGATAATATGCGTTTCTCTTAATCTTATAAACACTAATGTTTTAAAAGATAATATAAATAAAAATACCAAAAACACTCCTACACGAGTTGCTATGTTTCATGTGTATATTCTTATATTTATAGGTAAAAGAGAATAAGGAGTAATAACTCTCATTAAAATAAAATAATAAAGAATAATAAAATTAATTGAAATAAAATAAATATAATAAAATAAAAGAGTATTCACTCATAAAAAAATTGTCTATAAAATTAATAATTCATAAAGATATTGATGTGAGTCAAATAATTCTTTTTAAAATTATAATAATATTTCCAACACATGTTACTCACTTTATCGGAGCAATAACAATGTGTTACAAATGCTACTTAAAAATATTAATATATTTATAATTATTCTAAATATTTTTCTTGTAAGAGCTTCTTGTAAAACAAATTATGACGCACCATTGCAATTTAAAGTTAACAAAATATTAATGTTCATATGTTAAATTAAAAATTAAATTAATCCTTGTTAAAATTATTTCAAGTTGTTGGATTTAAATTAAAAAAATATAGTCGAATTAAAATTTGAAATCTGTTGGCGACAAGATTAAACTTGTTTTCAACTTGTTCCAATTTGAGTGTTCGATAATGAAGCTAATGTGCCAATCATCATGAGCACTACAATAGCACCACTTAGTCACAAAGCTCATAAGGGACGAAGGTAATATTGATCCAATTCTCTTGTTTGATTCCCCATTTCTTGATATTTTTATCTGAAAACAAAAATTACAAGTTATAGTTAGTGTTGTTCATGATTAAGAAGATACAATTATTTTCCTAACATTTGTTTATGTGTAAGATAAATGTGGTGTTATAAGATAAACTTACCTATGCTATTTTTCTATTATTGAAAGAAAATTGTTTAGAAATTCAAATGTTAAGTTTAAATTCTATATTAGACAGAAATGAAAAAATTAAACAATATTTGATTTATAAATTTATTATTTTAAAATTTTGGTTGTCAATAATGTATGTAGATGACATTAGTTTTATTAGTGTTATGTCTTTAGTGATCCATCAATTTGAGCATATTATTTTCACTACCCCATAAAATTATTGTTTAAAATCCTTGTTTGTCTTCAACATTATAATCGAAATAAAAAAACCTTAAAAAAAACATGTGGGGAATGTTTTAAATGGTTTACCTAAACTAAACAAAATGTGAAAATTAAACAAATGTACAACCAAATAAAACAGACAAAACTTCTCCGTATTATATATAGTAGTTAAGTTATAATTGAATACAACAAATATCTCCCACGTAATAAAGGAAGATATGCAAGTACAAGTTCTCATTGAAGAATCAACACATAAATTAAAAAGAAAATCTGTGATCAAACAATGCACACCATATCATTTTAGTCAAAAAAAAAAATGTAAGTTTATTTTAGTCAAAAAGTGTGTGCTACAAATATCACTGATCCACTTTTATGATCTCCGTGATCGGAATATAATAATCTTTTGTCATTGCGTTAATTTTATTAAATTTATTTTCTTAACAACCTAATTAATATTTTCATTAGAGTATATTTTTTAATGTTTAATCCATAAAACAAAAAATTTTAAAAAATATTTAATTAAAATCACTAATAATTTTACAGTTTTCTTTAAGTTTATATATTTTATATGATATTTTGGTACGTTTGACACATCCTTTTATAAACTGAAAACTTGTCGAACCTTATTATTAGTTTTTGAAAACAAGTTTGTTTTAGCTGCTAACCATTTTGTGCTTAAATTATTTATTTATTTTTATATAAGGCATGATTTCATCTTTTCATTTGAACTACTCGTATATTAGACCATATATAATAATATACACACATCTATTTGCTCTAATATGATATATTTACATATAATTGAATTTTACAATTTTTAGAATAATATGTATAAAAACTTTTTTTAGAATAGACCAAGACGGGCTCGATGAACCAGACATGTCCCATGACCCGAACGGGCATAACGACCCGAACAGACCCGACAACCCGAAAGAGCCCGACGATCAGATCGGGCCCGATGACCCGAACGGGCTCAACGACTCAGACGGGCTCGATTATCCAGATAGGCCCATCGACTCGAACGACCCCAACGACCCAAATGGGTCCGACAACCCGGATGGACCTGATGATCCAGAAAGACCCAACGACCCGAACAAACCCAACGACCTAGACGTGCCCAACGACCTGGACAGGCCCGATCGGGTCGTTGGGCCTGTTTGGATCATCGAGCCCATCCGGGTGGTTGGGCCCGTTTGGGTAATCGGGCTCGTCCTAGTCGTTGGGCCCATTCGGGTCGTTGGGCCCGTACTTGTCATCGGGCACATATGGGTCGTCGGGCTCGTCCGATAGTTGGGCCCGTCCTAGTCATTGAGCCGTCTGGGTCGTCGAGCCCGTTCGGGTCGTTGGGCTTGTTCAGGTCATCGGGCCTGTTCAGGTTATCGGGTCATCGGGCCTGTTCAGGTTATCGGGTCATCGGGCCTGTTCGGATCGTTAGGCCCTTCCGGGTCGTTGGCCCGTCCGGGTCGTCGGGCTTGTCCTTGTTATCGGGCTCGTCCTGGTCATCAGGCCTGCCCATGTCATCGGGCCCGTCCGAATCGTCGGACCCGTCCGTGTAGTCGGGCCCATCCGTGTCATCGAGCCTATCTGGGTCGTCTGGCCTGTCCTGATCGTCGGGCTCATCCGTTCGGGCTTGTTCCAATCATCGTGCCCGTCTTCATCGTCGGCCTCGTCCCTATCATCGGGCCCGACCGGGTTGTCGGGCCTGTCCAGGTAGTCGAGCCCGTCTGTGTTGTCGGGCTTGTCCGAGTCATTGGGCCCATCTGGGTCGTCGAGCTCGTCCGGGTTGTGGGCTCCTTCAGGTCGTGGGGCTCGTCCGGGTCTTTGGGCACGTCCAGGTCGTTAGCCCTGTCCGCGTCGTTGGGCTGGTCCGTGTTGTCGGGCCCTTCTTGTAAGACCCGGGAAAAAATTAAATAATTAATTAAGTAATTATTGGATAAATGTGGTTAAAGAGAACCTTTAAGGTAATAAAGGTGGGATGTATGATGTGGAAAGGTACTAGCTCAAGTGGTTGAGAGTACTTGGTTTGTGTGAGGGGACTTGGGTTCGAGTCCTATGTATGTTATTTTTATGTGTTATTAAATTAGTATTATTTTTGTGTATATTAAAACATGTTGTGGATTTTTATAACTATTGAATTGTATTGGTTAGTATGAAATATGAATTGGTTGCATTGGTTAGGCATTGAGTTGGCATGTGCATGCGTATGGGTTCAAACCTTGGAAGACCCAAATAAAACTCTATTTTTGTCATTCTTGATTTTGATTTGAAGTGTTTGATGCTAATTCCGTGTTTTCGTGTTGTATTGATTGATGTAATGTATGATCTGGGTTTGGGATGGATTCTGGCAAAATTCTGGAAAATTTCCAAAAACCGCCTGGCGGCATTGAAGGCCCGCCAAGCGGCTCATGCTGCCAACGTTCTTTTTCTGGGTTCTGCTATGCACTGCCTGGCGGCTAAGGGTAGTCCGCCAGGCGACACATATTGGGTTGCCCAGTTTCTCCTGATTTTTCTTATTCTTGTGGTGTGCAAGGCTTGGGAAGAATACTGGGATTCGAATGGGGTTGGTATGATGGATTATCAACTGTAAAAATTTGTAATTGGTTGATTAATACGTTAATTTTAATGGAATTGGAATTTAGGGTTCATGAGGATTTATAACGGGAAAACAGGAA
>Ga0214542_1012448_pt1 | contig 10953 bp, 6 predicted proteins | sample CNSS1metaG_FD_160096 | JGI IMG/M metagenome (GOLD analysis project Ga0214542, IMG submission 160096) | Root nodule microbial communities from cowpea collected in UCLA plant growth center, Los Angeles, California, USA - CNSS1 | ecosystem: Host-associated > Plants > Roots > Nodule | place: USA...
CAATAATTAATTTAACAATAATCTCTAGATAACCAATGAAGAATCTTATTTAGAAAAAGCAGTGGAATTGACCTATTTACTATTACTGTGTTTACAATCTTCCGTGTCATTTTCTTTGCATATCAAACCCCCCTATTTTTATAGTTGCTAGTTTAAATTGCATTTTTGAATCAAATATTTGAGATCAATTCCGTATTCGTTGTGAGACGACTCAGGGTTATCTTAACCTTAACTATTTTCTTCACTACAAACTGGCAATACTGAAGTTGCTAAAGTAGTGGTAATTTGATCGCGTCAACGACAGCGATATCACATACCTTTTGCTTGTTTGCTTGTTATGTGTGTGGTCTTCTCTCTTTGCGATGATCATCAATTTATTGATGTGAGCAGATGCGAGAAATCCTCGTGGTCAACATGAAAATGGTGATTCCGCTGCATAGCCTCTTGGGGTTGGATTCCAACTTTCTTTTTGGGCTATGTCCCATGTATTGTCTAGCCATTTAGTGTTAATTTGATTACTGTCGATCTTTACACTTCATTTGTATTGGCATCGTGGCATGCCTTGTTTTCCTCTAAGTATTTTTGGACAATTGTGCAGAATGATATTAGTACTCCGAAACTTTGCTCTTCATATTATGTTGTGTGATGTTTTCATTTAATTAAGTTTAATCATTAAATGAGACGTTATAACTAGAGATCGAAAAATAGTAAAGTTCAATTACTTATTCACTTAGAATAACCAAATACTATTATTTTATAATATAATTATAATTGATTTCTAAATTTTTCTTATTCAAATTATAACTTGATCACGTAGACACCGACGAACCTTCGTTTGGATAAGGGGCATGACCCCACAATAATTTCTTTTTACAATTATATAATTAAATACATGATTTTAAATAATTCTTTTTAAATTTAATATTTTTAATATATTTTATATATTTGATATTTTAATAAATTTTTATATATTTATATTTATAAATATAATATTTTTTTTCATATTTATTTTTCATATTATTTTTTAAATAAAAATAATTAATTTATTAATATTATATTTTAAATAGTTATTTGCTTAATTTAACAATTTTTTATTTATTTATTTTTTAAAATTTAATTATTATAAATGAAAATTAATTATACTAAAATTATTAAAATTATTTATATTTAATTTTATAATTATAATAGTAACAATAATTGTAATTTTATTATTTTTTATTATCATAGAAAAAAGTAAATATAATATTTTGACTAATTTATATAAGTTTTAGGATTACTCTTTTGATTATTACTTTTTTTTTAAATATTAAGTTGGTTTTTCAATTTGTTTTAGTCTTAATTTGATCGACTTTTGATAAATGATATAATTTTTTTTGTTAAATTTTTTGAATTGAATCAAGAATTTTTCATCAAAATTGAAGTTGTGAATAAGAATGGTTGGTTTTGTTGATGTAATTGACATAATTTTAATGTCAATTTTTTATGAAAAATTCTTACTCCACTTCATGAAATTTAACAAACAATATAAAATTGTATTAACTTTTATAAAATCGAGATCAAATTAAAACAAAAAAAAATTAAAAGATCGACATATATTTTTAGATAAAAAAATGGATTAAAAAATAATTCAATTAAAATTTTAACACCATCAAAATATTGTTTAAAGATCTACCACGTACCACGCAGATAAATGGAGAAACAATACTATTCATGTATAATGATTTATGTAAGGCCCACTTTTATTGAGTGCCCTAATGTTAAGGGCTGCCTCACTATTGGGCCTAAAGGGCTGGCTGGCCCATAGGGTGCCAAGGCCCCTAAAGCAGCCAAAGGTCCCTCAATTGCAAGTCATTCTGAAAAATCAGTGCCCTAACTCACCCATTTTCTCTCCACAAAACCTCTGCTAGGGTTTCGAAGTATGCTCAGGTTCGCGTTCAGCTTGACCTTGGTTTGGCTCACTTTTGCAAGTTTGGTTCTAGGACTGTTGTGCTCCGTGGTTCAATGTCGAAGTCTCGTATAACCCCTTTCCAGGTAAGGGAAGCTAGGGTTCGCTTGTTTATTACGAATTGTTACTTTTTTTGATTCTGTTTCATGATGGCATGACTTGATTGATGATTCTAATTGATTGGAAACCTGTTTAAACATTGTTTGGCCTGAATATGTGTCTACTGCACGCGAGGACAATGGTAAGTACTATTTTTCTCGCCCAAGCGAGCGTGTCTTGCCTAGGCGAGACTAACAAAGGCTCGCCCAGGATCTTCTGCTTGAACTGTCGCTCAGACGACGAGTTTGCATTTTTGAGCGAGAGATCACAGAAGCTGCTGTCCCACTCCTCGAGCTCTCGCCTAGGCGAGAAGGGGCCCGCCTGAGCGAGAGGGTCTCCCTCGCCTGAGCGAGACCTTCTAGCCTGAGCGAGACTGGGGGCAGGTTTTGGTACTATTGTTGAGTGTTTCATTGATGTGTTGCTTGCTTGTCTGATCTAAATGCTTTACGAGAAGGGTTGGGGGATGATGCCATGGTTACAGTATGAGGTTGAGATGGAAATAAGATGTTGCTTCGTTGTGTATGAATTGGGAACTGTGAGTTGTATGATTGGTTGTTTATATACATATGCATGTCAACATGATATAAGTATTTATGGGAACTCTCTGATTGGTTGGTGACACATATACAAAGTCTGAGGAGGACGTAATTTCATGACTCTTGTAGTAAGAGTTCATAGTGGTGCCTCACCTAAGGACGTAATCCCATGGACTTTCCTATTGGGAGTCATTGGTGGTGCCTCATCTAATGGACTTAATTCCATGAACCGCGGGGTGAGAGTTCATGGTGGTGCCTCAACATAAGAACGTAATTCCACGGGGGGTATTGTGGTGGTGCCTCAAGGCCAAGACGTAATGCCACGGAGGTCTCGTGGTGGTGCCTCATGTAAGGATGTAATTCCGCAAAGGCCTCGTGGTGATGTCTCACTGCTAGGACGTAATTCCACAGTTTGGTGGTGGTGCCTCATCGTATGTATCCGAATAGTCAAGTCTAAAAGTTTTAAGTGGTTTGGGTATATCATGTGTGGATATTTGTTGATTATGTTTGGTTTGAACTTACCTGCTGAGTGTTATAATATAATGATCTGTTACGCTAGCTTACCCTTTCGCTTGCTTGTATGTTGTGTGTGGCTTTCTCCATTGCGATGATCATCAATTTTATTGATGTGAGCAGATGTGACAACCCCTAGCAGTGGTAATGATAGTAGAGATGTTGCAGCTTGATGGTTATGGACGGGTATTGAGCTTACTATGGGGCCCGCGGTTGAAGGAGTTTATTTAGTTAGAATTTCTCTTGTTCTGGACGAAAAACTTATGCTATTTTTGAACTATTGTATTGATGATAGATAGTGTGATGTCTCTTTTCTTTGTTATGAATAGGTTTGGGGTACTATGTACCTTCGTATACCAATTTCCGTACTCTTTGAATATTTATATATGTGACATTTTATTAAATTGGGATTATTTATTTAAAATGGGATGTTACAATTTACGGAAATTTGTTTGTTTCTTTATATTTGTCACGATTCAAGGCATGAAAAATGGTGATGTGACTTTTTATATTCTTGATCAAATGCAAAGTTTTACGAACGAAAGCCCCGTACTGTGTAATCACGAAAATATTCTTACAAAGACAATAATTATGCCAAATTTATCAATAGACAATATTCATTTAAAAGGACTTAATTAATAAGCGTTTTAAATCAAATCACAGAATAAAAATAATTACTCATAAACAGTGCTTTATTAGAAAAGCGCTAATTATAATCGATTTATATATTTTTTTAAAAAATAATAATAATTTTAGGTCTTTATATTAGACTAATTCCAAATAAATTAATTTTAAACAAAACTTTGAAATGATTAATTTTAAAATTTATTGAGAAAAAACATATTTAACTCTTATTTTAAAAGTTAAAAGAATAAAAATGTTATTTCCCTCCCTTTATATTAGACTAAAAAAATGGCTTGAACTATTACTCTCCCATTCATTGGCGTTCTTCTCGTGCATTCTTCCCCGTTCACCGTCCACCTAACAAAGAAAGCTCTTGGCTTACGCGACTGCAGCTTCCTCCTTAGTTGTAACTCCCTTCTCTGCTCTGCTCTGCTCATCGCTCTAATGCTTGATAGTCAAGGTTGAAGAAGAAACTCACCTAATATCACTCCAATACTGAAGAAATCAAAAAAGTAAAAAAAAAAAAAGACACTAAAACGAAAAATCTAAGTACAAAACTGAAAATAAAGTTGAATATAACATTGAATATAATAATAACATAATAAAAAAATAATTTTATAATTTTAAATAAGAATTTTAATCTCATTTTAACATAATCTCTACTATTCATTTTTAAATTTTATATATCACATTTATTTTTAAAAATAAAATAATAATTATTTAATATTTTTTAAAAATATTTCTTTTAGTCTTCACATACTTTTATCTCAAATTACTAAAAACAATCACTTTTTCTTAATCCAAACGATTCCAACTTCCAACTTTTTCTTCTCTCAAATCCACTTCCCGGATTCAACTTCATGTCCAAGCAAAACATTACTACCGTCAATGGTTACATTACATGTAAAAGTTGAAACTTTCTGAAGTCTCGAATATAATGAGAAGGTTCTAAAGCTTCTTATCTTTAACCATGTTAAAATTGTGAGAACCTACGTGTTGACAACAAATGACTCCAAACCAACGTGGCAGATGCTGAAAACCCCGGGTGTCATTTGCCCTAACTCCCACCGCCTAACCTCTCAGTATATGAAAGACAACCTCAAACTCAATCTCAGACCACACAACAACACACAAATCACCAATCGTTGTCTTCCAAATGGCACATCAACAACCCAACAGAGAGGAATTCGGTACCGATCAGAGAGACTATGACGTGCGTCACAATAACCCCGATATTTGCAAGAACAACGACGAGTTGGATCGGTGGAGAGACGAGTTCGGAAGCAGAACCGCCGTGGACCCAGTGGCCAACTACGCTTATGGGAACATAGGGAATGCTGGTTATGGAGCCCCACCTACGGGAGGACCCTACAGTGGCCCCAACTATGGAGCCTCTGGATTTGAATACAGCACTGTGTATTCCACCACTGGCTCAGCTCCTGCACGCCAAGGAAATGCAGATGGTGGTGGTGACAGCGGAAGAAACATGACCAACATCAACACGAACAGGGACATGGACCAGAAGAAATGAAGCTAACTAATGACTCGTTCCTAGTAGTTTATATGTGTTGTTTGTTTTAGTGTCCTTTTTAAGGCTGGTGCTTAGTTTGTCGGTGACTGAAAATAATATGCATGTGATGATGATGCGAGGGTCTGGTGAGATGAGACGAGAGTAGTACAAACTATAATATAATATGTGGTTCTGGTTTCTGAGAAGGGTCTCTTTTTCCTTTTCTGCTTAAGTATAAGAAATAATGTAACGGTTCTTAACTTTTCTAAGTTGATCATAAGAAATAATGTAACGGCTCTTAACTTTTCTAAGTTATCACCCTAACTCTGTGTATTTTCAAGATGTTCTCGGTTGTTGGTACATTGGAGTCGTTACTTGTCATGTTTCTTGTGGATATCATGTGAACTAATTTGTTTCGGTTTTACGGTGAGCATCAAATGTTCCTACCGAATATAAATGTATCCACGAAGACAAGTTATGTAGGAATTAGTGAACCTTATAAATGTACACGTCCACTTTCTTCGCACCCTATAGGTCTAGAGTTTGCCATGTTTAGCTGATTTTTAGGTTTTGTTAATTATGACTAATTAGTTTGATTCTCTTTCAGTTGCTCACTATATTGTAATATCTAGGCTGGAGTATATCCAGGTGATGAAGGTTCCTTCGCTGGAGTATATCCAGGCTAGCTTAGTTGGTATATTCAGCCTAATTTAGTGAAGTATACTCGGCCTGGTTTGGTGGAGTATACTCGACCTGGTTTGGTGGAGTATACTAGGATTGGTTTTAATGTGTCTGGTCTAAAATTCACGCTGCTTACCCTTCTTATAAGGTTGTATCCTCGCCTTTCTAGGTAGCAGCCTGGTTTAGGATATCCTCTTTTCCATCACGTACACTAGTTTCCCAAGAGTTGAGACTATTTTAGTTGAAAACTCTTCATAATGGATACGTAATGCGATGCTGTCTTCACTTGCCTGCGTCACTCAACATGCCTTTACTTTTATTTAGTTTATGAGTGAGGGAGACCTTTCTGATATGATTTTTTCTTTTATTCAAAAGTTTGAGGCACAGGTGACTCTTCAAGGTGCAACATTTATGGAGAAGTGGAAAAGGTTGCATGCGTGAAGTAGGCTTGGGCCTCAACTTGATGTGACGTGCCATTGGGAACTGCGATAACAATTGTTTGTAAGGCGTTGGATCCTTGTGACATGCTATTGGGAACTGCGATAACAATTGTTTGTAAGGCGTTGGATCCTTTTGATCTAACGGGTGCGATGCTATGCACTATGCTCATAGTCTTGCTATAAATAGGCTAATTATGTGTGAGACCCTTGTTTAGCCCTATTTTTACGATCAATTCGTACTGTTGCGTTCGCGAACTTGGCATGTATCTCTTCACCCTCATTATCTGATAAGTCTGCCTCTAAGGCTCATTCCGATAGGGTAGGGACATCTTTGGCCCATCCCTCTAGTAGTAGCATCTCTTTTGATGAGGAGAGTTTGTCTGATGTTCCTCTTTGTTCTGGTTACAAGTGGGTTGATAGTGGTGTGCGTGAATATTTTTCAAAGTACAAGTGGTCTTCCTCTATTCACAGGTTTGCCGAGACATATGCGATTTTGGATGAGGATAACCCTGATGAGGCTATGTCATAAGACCGAGTTGGTTGCGTGGATAACGCTTGCCATGGGCGAGAGGCACTACAAGAAAAATCACTATTACCTACAGTAAAAATCCGTAAATAAGTCAAAAAATTAGTAGGTGATGTAATTTTATCTATGAATTTTCTACAGACAAAAATCTGTAGGTAAAACAGTCGTAGCTAACTTTATCTACAGATAAATCCGTAGATAATTATCAATAAATTCGTAGGTAATTATCTACCGATATATCCGTAGGTAAGGTGCTCATCAACTTTGATGGCAATGGCTTTATTCTGCAACAATTATACAATTCTGAACATTAAAGTTCATCATAAAGGTCCATAATATTATGGATTTGCATAAAATTTTTATAATATCTATAACTAAGTCATAAAGCAAATAATTTAAACATACCAAAGTTTAAGTTAACAATGTCAACAATTTAAACGTTTTAAAATACGATAATATGAATATATTTGTCTATACATGGAGATGAACTTAGTAACACTAATACTCAACCTTTATACAAGGATACAAAATGATTTGCACTTATCAATATATGTTATTTAGTAGGGAAAATGAAATGAATAAATTGAGAACCTAGGAAACTAAGTTTAAGTGGTTTAGTGAAGAGTTCTTCTTGATATTACATTTTGACAGAATCCACAACTTCCAATTTTGACATATCAGCACGTATCAACCATAACCTCTAGTATTGTCTTGTATTGACTTTCCTGAAACAACAAAATATATTTTTGGTCAATATGATGCATTAAAAATAGGTTTAGTCTAAAATAAAATAACTTTGTGCATGGATTTATCTATCACATAGTATGGCTCATTCAAAGGTATCTCTATCACATAATACAACTCATTCAAAGGTACCAGAGTTATCAACTAATAATATTCGAGTTTGAGAAACAAAACTCATACTTGTTGTAGACACGTATCACACTATGGAACCATAGTTTCAAAGTGCAACAATTTCTTTTTAATTTACTGGAAACTATAGAAAGAACATGTTAGAATATAGTTAATGTAAAAAAAATAAACTTCATAAAACATAAATTACATTAAAAGAAAGAAGAATTAAACTTATTATTTTCAAGGCCAATAAGAAATGTAACTTCAGTCATAAGACTTCCATTTGCAGCACCTTCTTCCATACAGAATACTCACTCACAAAAGCCTATACAATCATACATATTGATTCCCATATTAAACTATGTATAAATGAACATTCTATAAAACATTAAGAAGCATAAGTTGAGAAATGAAAACAAGACAAATTAAGCATGCTCGCCAAATTTTAAGCAATAAATGAAAGTTCAAGAATTGATATATATCATAATGTATCATTACATGAAAATCAAACAAATCAATGGGATGGTTTAATGGTGCACCAGAGACATAACAATGAAATGATTTTAATATCTGGGTAGAAAAATCTTATAGCATCATGTAACTTCAGGTAATATCCTATAAGTTAGTAGTTAAATCAATGAATTTAAAATCGTGAAAATATCAAATGGGTTAAGTAACATATAAGGTATATAATAAATAAAGTAAATATATTATAATGGTATGTTTACGTATGAGAAAAGAAATATAATTGAAAATATATTCTAATTATTTATTAAAAAAGACCAAAGGAATTTCCACTCATTTTAGGATTTCTTTGATCGAATCTAAGATATTTCTTAAACTTGTTAAGTAGTTCTAGAAAGCTATAAAATGTCAAAAATCAGGTTTGCAACAAACGTGGGCCTAAAATTTAAATGATTATTAAAATATAAAACAATTTGTTAGTTAAGATAACACTATAAATACATTCCCTAATGAGAAACGGTTAGTAATCAAAGAAAGGTCATGGTTTGTTGATATAGTCAATTTCAAGGAAGTTGGTGTGAATTTAAGGGAATATCGGTGACGTTAGAGGAGAAAGCTATTCAAAGAAGCCAAACATCATGTTTAGAATTATCCTTATCTCTTTAAAATAGGTGCAAATGGATTGGTGAGAAGATGTCTGTTTGGTGATGAAATTAAGGATGTATTATGACATTCTCATAATTCACCATATGGAGGACATTATAATTGGGAGAGAACAACAACTAAATTATTGCAATCAAGATTATATTGGCCTACCATTTTCAAAGATGCTCATGAACATCGTAGAAAATGTGACAAGTGTCAAAGGAGTAGTGCTATCACGAACAAAAATGAGTTACCCCTATAAAGCATGCTAGAAGTGAAATTTTTTTACTACTAAAGGATAAACTATTTTGGACCACTACCTATGTCCAATAGTTATAGCTACATCTTAATTTTTTGTGGACTATGTGTTAAAATAGGTTGAAGCCACAACTACTCAAAAGGTTGATTCAAAAATAGTGATCAAATTCCTAAAAAGGAAGATATTTTACAGATTTGGAACACCTAAAGTCCTCATAAGTGATGGAGGATCTCATTTATGCAATTCATAGGTTAGAATGGTATTATAACTCCCACATGAAGCATAAAATAACAACCTATCACCCTCAAACCAATAAACAAGCTGAAGTAACGAATAGGAAATTGAAGAGAATTCCAGAAAAGATTGTAGCCAATTCACATAAAGATTGGTTTGTCAAATTGGTTATGTAAATTATATTTATGAGACAAGAAACATTTTTATCGTTTTAAAATATTTTAAATATTATTTTTATTTTACTTTATTATATTAATTCACTACAAGAAATCACTTTATTATCTACGTCAATTTTTCGTAGGTAATGTTCTCTTTTCGTAGGTAATGCATTGTTATCTACAAATTACCTACGAAGCAAATTTCGTAGGTATTGAGCTGGTAGGTAACTTTTTCTACAAAATTATGCTTCGTAGATAAAGTACCTACGAATATTATCTACGAAAGGAAGACGTAGATAATTATCTACGAATAACCTCCAAACATGATTATCTACGAAAACAATTGTGGATAATTTACAACTGAAGTTATCTACGAAATATTTCGTAGGTAACTTATCTACAAAAATTGTTGTAGGTAATTTATCTGCGACATTTTGTGTATGTAAATTACCTACGAAAATCTTCGTAGGTAAATTATCTACGAAAACTATCGTAGGTAATTTATTTCCAACATTCTACATATGTAAATTACGTACGAAAATCTTCGAAGGTAATTTACTATGACAACCTTCGTATGTAATTTACATAGAAACTTTTCGTAGGTAACATTATAATATAAAAAAATTATAAAAAATTTAAAATAATTTTAATTTCTAAAAATTATCATTAAATATTTTTACATATATTGATTGATGTTAAGACTTACATCTAAACTCTACCTGTCGACGACAATTTTGTCTACTTAATTATAGCTCAAAAAAGATTTTAGAATTAGAAAATATAGTAGTTTTATATCATAGACAAGAGTAGTGATGTCTAGACATAAAAGTTGGCCTCTATTTGTAGATCCTACAAACATCCCAACATTCAAATAACACCTTCAAATATAACAACATAGTTTTCCAAAGGTTTAACACCATTTATATCATCACATAAAAACATTAAAACTACAAATATAAAATAGGTTTAATTAATCGTAAGGTACCCAGTTTTTAAAAAAAATGTCAATTGCATCCCAACTTTTGAAAATTGCTTCAATTAGGTTCCTTTCAGACAGAGTTGACTAACGCCGTTAGTCAACGTGCCACATGTCAATCTGTGGTTTTTTTGATTTTTTTTTAAAAAAAACTAATTTTTTTTTATTTTTTTAATTTTTTTTAATTTTTTTTTAAAAAATTAAAAATGCCACGTGTCAAGTCCCTGTGTGTGACACGTGGCATTGTCAGTGCCACGTGGCATTGTAATGCCACGTGTCAGTGTCACTATTAGATGTCATTGTGTTGATTTCGATTTAATCCCCACATATGTCTTTTTGTTTCAATGTAGTACCTAAGTTTGTGTATCTGATTCAATTTTGTCCCAATTTTTTTTTAATAATTAAAATATTTTTGTAATCCATTTTTTATAAGATTAAAAATAATTAAGTATAAATATTTTTACAAAATTAAGTACTAATATTTATA
>Ga0214542_1012451_pt1 | contig 10951 bp, 3 predicted proteins | sample CNSS1metaG_FD_160096 | JGI IMG/M metagenome (GOLD analysis project Ga0214542, IMG submission 160096) | Root nodule microbial communities from cowpea collected in UCLA plant growth center, Los Angeles, California, USA - CNSS1 | ecosystem: Host-associated > Plants > Roots > Nodule | place: USA...
TATATATATATATATATATATGCATGATAAGTACTACTTGGTTGTTTGAATATGTTCGGTCTATGGTCAGTACATAATTCCTTGGAAATCCCTAGGTAAGATTTCAGGGTCGTGCTTCAGTGGTCGGAACATAATTTCATGACCCCTATTAGTGGGTGTTCATGGTGGTGCCCCATCTATATAATTTGGTAAGGATTCAAGGTAAGGTTGCATCTTGACACTCTAAGGAGTCAGTTAGTCTCACTTAGAGCAGATTAACTCTTGTGATGAGAGTAGCAGGAGGCCTGAAACTCATTAAGGGCTAACCTTGTGTGTGGGGGATTGATTCATTGCAACACTTGTAACACATAGCTCGGGTGTGAGCAGAGATATCCACCACAAGTGTAAGTATCCGCTGAATCTGACCAGATTATATGTAATTCGGATGAGTCGAGTCGAGTCTTAGTGTATTGATTGGAAGGTCATAAAATGCTTGGATGGTGTATGTATATTTGACTGTGAAGATATATCTGATTGCATGATAAAACTACCTTTGGCTCTAGCTTACCCTTCTGTTATTTGTTGTGTGTTCTGTTGTGTGGTTCTCTCTTTTACGATGATCATCAACTTGTTGATGTGAGCATATGCGAGGAACACCCGTGGCCAATAGGGAGGTGATGGTTCCGCTACTTAGTCGACTGGACTTGGGCTCTTCTTTTTATGTCTTTTGCTAGGGCTATGGCCCATGTATTATTTTGATTTTTGTTGTGTTTCTGGTTACTTTAGACCTTGTACTTTGTCTTGTTTGGCATCATGGTGTGTCCCAGGATTACCTTTTATAACTCTTGGATATCTTTAGGGAGTGAGTCCTGTTAGGTTTATAAGGAGGGGTATCACTCGGGAGATACAACACACCAATGAGACTTGAGCCCAACCATATAAGGCACTGACACCACTCTCAACCCAAAACCTTAAGGCAATGGGTTTATGGGTCTTGATCCTTATATGGTGCTCTACTTTCTCATTTCTGGTCAATGTGGGACTTAGACTCACACTTGAATTCCTAACAATCTCCCCCTCAAGGGTGAGTCCCTTCAACCACATTGGTACACTCCCCCTCCAGCGGAAGCATTCCCAACCATGAGTACTCCTTTTCTGCCATTTTCTGTACCGCCGTTGTTTTCTTAACGGGACACTCTTACCTGACTCACACTATCAGGATACTAGGACCATACTGGTACTACACTCATCTATTAACCATCGGCTCTGATACCAATTGTTAGGTTTATAAGGAGGGGGTTTCACTGGAGAGATACAACACCAATGAGACCTGAGCTTAACCACATAAGATACTGACACCACTCTCAACCCAAAACCTTAAGGCAATAGGTTTATGGGTCTTTATTCTTATATAGTGCTCTACTTTCTCATTTCTGGTCAATGTGGGACTTAGACTCACACTTGGATTCTTAACAATCTCCTCCCTCAAGGGTGAGTCCCTTCAACCACATTGGTACACTCCCCGTCCAGCGGAAGCATTCCCAACCACGAGTACTCCTTTTCTACCCTTTTTCTGTACCGCCATTATTCTTAACGGGACACGCTTACCTGAAACCCTTACCTGGGACCCTTGCCAGGAAGACTTTCGATACTAGGACTATACTGCACTCGTCTGAGCCGGTTTTAACCATCGGCTCTGATACCACTTGTCAGGTTTTACAGAGGGGGTTTCATTGGGGAGAACAACACCAATGAGATCTGAGCCTAACCACATAAGACACTAACACCACTCTCAACCCAAAACCTTAAGGCAATGGGTTTATGGGTCTTGATCCTTATATGGTGCTCTACTTTCTCATTTCTGGTCAATGTGGGACTTAGACGCACACTTGGATTCCTAACAATCTCCCCCTCAAGAGTGAGTCCCTTCAACCACATTGGTACACTCCCCCTCCAACGGAAGCTGCCCAACCACGAGTACTCATTTTCTGCCCTTTTTTGTACCGCCGTTATTCTTAACGGGACACGCTTTACCTGGAACCCTTATCTGAGACCCTTGCCAGGAAGACTTTCGATACTAGGAATATACTGCACTCGTCTAAGCCGGTATTAACCATCGGCTCTGATACCAATTGTTAGGAACAAGGCAATAAAAGAAAAAATAAAGGAGAGAAAAATAGACACAGAGAATTTAACGTGGTTCGGTGTATAATGTGTATGCCTACGTCCACGACTACACTAGGAAGTCCTTATAAACCTAACAAGTCCATACTCCGTATCTCTGCTCGTATTATTATATTGTGTGATGTGTCTAAGTAAGTTTATTTATTAAATGGGACGTTACAAAGTGTGTGGTAACATTGCCACGTATCACTATTGGATATGAAAAGTCTCAATGTAGTCCATGTATTTGTTATTTTGTCTCAATTTGGTCCCAATTCTTTTAAAACTGAATCAATTTCATCATTATACCAAATTTAATTTTTATATAAATTTTACAATGATATTTTTATTATAATTGATATTTTTAACAAAATTAAGTTTATTTAAATGTATATTTTGCATTGAATTTTATTTAAATTTTTTAAAATATTTATATATCTATAATTGATAGATAAATGTTAGAGTTGCTTTAAAAATAAAAAATTTATAAATTCAAATATAAAATTTTAAAATAAATTTCTAACAATTTAAAATAAATATATTTATTTAAAATTTTGCAATTCGAGTTGTTATTTTTAAATCAACTCTAACATTTGTCTATAAATTATTGATATATAAATATTTACATAAAGTTCAATGTAAAATAAAAATTATAGAGACTACATTTAGATTTTTCACATTCAAGTGTGACACGTGGCACTACCATTACCACATTACATTGTCTCTGCCACGTGATACGGTGTCAATTGACACATGACATTTTTTTTATTTTTTTTAAATTATAAAAAAGTTTTAAAAAATTATAAAAAATTTAAAAAAATAAAAAAACCACTGACATATGACACATAATTAATACCGTTAGTGTACTACTAATGAAAGGACCTAATTACAACAAATTTTATAAAATAGGGACTCAATTGAGTCAAATAGAAAGAAAAGAAAGGAACCTAATTAAAATTTTGTTATACAAATAAAGACCTTTAAAATGATTTAACCAAAATTAATTTAATTGTTTTATATGAAATTGTTCTCCTTTATATCACAATGGTGATTGGTTTTATGTAGTTCGTGTGGTTTCTCCGAACAACTTTATTAGAGGTGTGGTGGTGCTGCTGGTGAGGCACTAGTGATTTTCGAAAGGCGTTTTTGTTATGCATAGTGAGTAAAACGGTGATGATGAGACTCCGGAATCAGAATCTGAAAATAAGCTTTCTAAATATGTGATCCAAATTAGGTGTGGTAGACAGGAAATGTTTCTACGGATTCATGTTTCCGGAAGAGTAAAATATCATTCCGGAAAGATTATTCCGAAAGTAGTTGGCACGCATAAAGCTTTCAAAAAATAAATTCGGCTGAAAATGTGATCTGGAATAGATGTGGCTGTGAGTTCTGGAAATAGAAATCCGAAAGCATAATGTGCTTTCCTTCTAGAAGTGTAAAATTGCTCTGTTCAGAATTGTATTCATGGTACCTGATTTGAGTACACTCACTATTGTCGAAGTAGTCTCACTCTTCGCTCTTAAAACTGTGATAATTACCTTTTGATTGGATCTCTCACTGTGATAACTGTTGGGAATAGTTCAAGTGTGAGTCAAAAGTCTCACATTGGATAAAATAGACAAAGTTAAACACTATATAAGAATAAAGACCCATAACAACATTGCTTTAAGGTTTTGGGGTTAAAGTGATGTCTAAGGTCTTATATGTGTATGACTACAACCCATATAACCATATATATGCCGACCACAATCTCTCAATGCCATGACTATAACCATAACCCCTATATGTGAAAAATATAAAATATAACCATAAAAAATATAACCTATCAATAACCTTCGGATATTTACTAAAAATAAAATTGTGATAACCACAAAAAACGCAAACAAAGAGCTAAGTTGGGGAGGTCCATAAGTGTCTAATTCACTTAATTTTATATATGTTATTGACATTTAAAATGCATGAATTAAATATATTTTTGAGTAAATATGATTTTCTTAGCATAGAAATATACAATGTGATAGTGATAATTAGTTAAGTGTATTTTCGATATATTTTTGGTGAAAATGTAGACTTTTTACATTATTAGAGAAACAATATCACTGAGCTCCAGGATTAATGTTGAGTGCTAATAAGCGATTAAGAAAAGTTCAAATATTATCTACGTATTGACCAGTCAAGCGAGGCGTTGAGAAATGAAGGAAACACTCTAGTGAAGGAAACCTAAATTGATGGAGAGCTTGAGCACTATGGTCAAGAGCTAAGTGTAGAGAAAACCTTCCGAGAGAGAAAACCTCACAGTTTAATATCAAGGTAGAAGCTTAATTCACAAGAACACAGTACACAGGAAAAAACTAGTACTCTTGAGCATTGAATAATGAAGTTAGGCATCAACTCTTATTTCTATAATAACAAAGTTTTATTCTGTTTTAGGGAGCTTCCTTTTCGGTCTCTAGTTTAGAAACTTTTTCTCTGTACTTCATTATAAATCTTTGAGAGACTTGTGGGAGAGTATCAACAACTCTCGAGCTTGTAGGAAGAATTATTATAAGCAGTTGAACGCTTTTGTATAGAGGTTGGTGTTGCCTTTTTTAATACTCTGTACTGCTGTTGATTAATATATGATTATGCTTTTATTCAAGTGTTAATGATTTGGTTTATGTTTTAAATATTGAGATGAAGGAGGCTCTAGATACGATCTGTAGGTTTTTTTAAGGTGGAAACAAAAAGTTGAAAAATGAAGGAAAACAATGCAATTATGGAAGAAAAATAAATAATTTATTCTCACCCTATTATTCAATGAATCAGAAATAAGATGCACTTAACAAATTTAAAACAGAAACTTTAGAAGTTCCTGAAGTTTAGGAATTTGCTGACTTAACTTAACTAGCAAAAATATTAATTAAATTTCAATTACTAAAAACCACGAATTTAACACAAGTAACAATACCCACCTACCTGTTGCTTTTAACGGTTTGAGTGTATTTTCCTCTGAAGAACCTGACATGCTATTATATAAATTCTTAGAAAAAACTCTGACTTTTCGAAATATAACACAATTACAATGAACAGTTATATTGTACATGGTTCTCAAATTACTCTGACCATTTCCCTGCCAAAGTCACTTAGTCTTCATTTGCTGCTGATGATTCAATCCTGTTGCAACAAGAACCTGTTTCAGTTTCATCAGATTTAGCTTCTTTGAATCTCTTGTATAGGTCACTTCTGTAGAGTTTTTTAGTCCTAAAGACCAAAATGAGTGATAGAAGTGCCCCTAACAAGCAAACTGCAGTGATTATAATGAATGCTAACTTGAAGCACTCTTCCCCATTGCAGTTCAATTCTTCCCCTGGACTTGTCTTTTGCCCCTTAGCTTCCATTTGCCTCAATGCTTCCCTGTCGTACAGATACCCTGCAACCCTCACACTGAGCAAGTATGATCCAATTGGACCTGCCAGTGACCCAAAGTTGTACAGTGTTGAATAATGTTTGAGGCCAAAAAGTTCAGATATAACAGAATAGATTAATGGCCAGTTAGCCCCAAAGCAGAACCCAATAACAATTGAGGCTACATAGAGGCCATTTGGGACATTGAAGGCAACTAAAAGATGACCAACACAAGATAACAAAAGCAATGATGTGAGCATGAGAGGCCTAGGAACTCTATATTTGAGTATGATAAACTCTGAGACAACCCCTTGAACAATCTTACCCAAATAGATCCAAATGGATGTAAGAGACACAAATGTGGTTATGGTATGAGAAGGATATCCCAAAGAAATTCCAATTTGACTCAAGTTGTTTACCATTGTCATGTTGCTACCAAGTGAACAAATAGAGGTTAATAAGAGAAGCACCATGTCAAGGCTAAAAGCGGCTTGAAGTATTGTATGATCTTCACCTCTTTCTGGTGGGTTGAATATGTTTTCCCAAAAGGAGACTTCTTCTTGTGGAGCCTGGGAAGTTTTCTCTTGATAATAATTTTCTCTAGCTATGTTTGGATGATTTGCCAACAGCTTCTGACTATCTTCCCTATTGATGTTTTCATGCTTACTGTTCCAAATCTTGTGTTCTTCCACAATAACAACAGAGAGTGGAAGGATGAGCAAAAGAAGCATCACAGTGGTAGTAACATGATACTGAAACTGAGAGAAAGTGAAAAATTGTTGTACTACAGTTACAAACATGAGGAACCCTGCAAGGACTAATGTCAGATAGAGGAACCTGTATAAAGCTTTGGTGTCATTTGGCTGTTGAACAGTGTTGTGAATTCTGATAACTGGAAGAAATAGAAAAACTGCAGCAGTTGGTAGCCATGCCATGAGAAAAATGAGGAGTTTGGAGTCATTTCCATAGAAGGCATAGTATAGCTGAGTGATTATTACTGCACTTAAACCTGTATACCCAGTCAAAAGGCCTAAGACAACTCCTCTGCTGCTAGGGAAGTTCTTTACACTTGTCACAAGAGCTCCAGTGTTGGTTGCACAATGAGAATTGGCTCCAATGAAAAGGTAGAAGCACATTTGCCACAATTGGGGCTTTGCAATTTTGCTGGTGACAACAAGCCAAATCACAAAATACCCAGCAAAGTTGAGAACCCCGCCAATTGTTAAGATAAACCATGGTGGTGTGACCTCATAGATTAGGCCTGCATGAATTCCTATGCTGGCTCCTAACTCCTGGAAGAAGCTTAATAGATTGAGAGTGGATTGGTCATAACCAAGAACTAGCTTGATGTCTTGGGAGAATAGGCTAAACATGTAGCTTGCTCCTGACACTGACATCAACATGAATGATGAAAACATCATGAACCACCTCCCTGTAAGGACTTGCAGTGAAAACCCTTTGATGCTTCTTCCCCAGCTAAGGTCATCACCTCTCCCAGTAGAGAATACCATTTTTCTCACTTCTTAAACAAGGCTTCTGAATTACAAACAATCATATATACAACTCCAGACCCTTACAAACCTTAAAGTTGTGTTGTGATGTGACAGAAATTGTAGCCCATGAAACTGGTTTAAAACTAGAATTTTAGAGAATAATGATAGCTAATAGGTAATAGTTTACTGCTTGCAAGTTAAAGATAGATCCATCAGAACTTAAATATCCAACACTTACATGAAAAGCTACAGATATAACTTTTCAGATGTTGGTTACCCTCCACCAACTGAACCAGAGGACATGAAAGTATAAGCCTAAAATCAATTGCTAATCGTTTAGCCTTCAAAACTATTTGTGTTTTAATCTAAACGATGCAAAAGCAGAAGACAAAACTTGGAATAGTAATTAATTTTGGAGCAATTATTGGAAATAATGGTGGGTGTTCACTTTCTTATCTTTTCTCAGAACAATGAGTGTTGCTTGAGAATAGTCAACAAATGACCTCAAACCAGTTCTAATAAAAGACATGGACAAGTGATCAAGTGATATTATAATGGATAATGATATTTTGAAATATTTTTCTTTCCAAAATTATATAGATCTATATATAAGAAAAGTTTGGTCAATGATAGATCGTGCTTGAACAATTTGAAATTTCAAATATGTTATAACAACTTGTACCATCTCAAATAGTTTTAAAATTTACAATGTTGCAAATTAACTATCAATAAATATTCATCTCTATGATAGAAATGTTTTGGCAGGTTGGATCTTAAGATAATCAAAATCATTTTAAGAACGTGTTTGGTGATGTCAATGACTTTATTATTAGTTTATTTGATTAGATCATAAACTAGTTTAATTAATATAAAAAATGATATTTGATTATGCTAATAAGTTCCTTACTATGTTATATAACTATTTATAAACTAATTTGATGAATGTAAAAATATTTGGAAAGTATATTAAAATAGTTTACTTTAAGAATTTTTAATTTATAAGTTAAAAGCATTTTGAATTATTTTGTAGGTTATTTAATTTTTTTCATTATTATATATATATATATATATATATATATATATATATATATTTTTATTTTATGGAGACATTTAAGTACTTTATTTCAGTATTTGTTGAGTTTTTTTTAATATTTTATGTAGTTCAAATTAAAAAGAATTTGATATTATAAATTTAAATAACTAATGTTTCATTATATGAAAATTACATATAATGAAACGTATAGAAAATATGGTCAATGTAATAATATTTTTTTATCTTAAAAAGAAGACAAATTTCATTTATATAATGAGATTGATGTAGTTATATTCTTTCGTGTCATCTTTTATTTATATCAGATGATTTTATTAAGTACTTCTAATTCCATAAGCTAGCTGATATGCTTTAAACTTATAAATTATGAAATTATTTACTAGTTTTTTTGCAAAAATGATAAAAAAATTATTTGAATGTCGTTGGAGGTAGCTTATTTTAGAAACGTTCAACTTATAGAGTATGTTTGGTAAGATTAACTAGTCCGATATATGCTACTTGGTAAAAAAATTAAAAGTATGTTAGTGATGAAGAATTCATTTAAAGAATGCTTAAAGAAACTTGTGAATTATCCCACACATTAAAGGAGTTGAATTAGCAATGTTTTTATTTTTTATTTTTTTTATGTAAAGGGAATATAGAATTCACGTGATTCTTGAAAATATGATTCTTATGAACTTGATTAATCCCAACATATATTTTTGTACTTTATTGATTATTAGTTTTTAAAAAATCGATACATTAACAAAGTTTCTTTTAACAAACTTTAACAAAATACTAAATAAGGTAAAAGAGTATTATTTTTATTACTTTATTTTCATTAAAAATAAAAAAATTAATGTACTTTAATTCTATTTATAGAAAGTTTGTTAAATTTGTAAAAGATTTTTTTTGTCAGAAACTCATTTTTCTAGTCTTTAAAGTGATAGAGTTCACGACTGATATTCCGCATAAAGTTTCTCGATCATCTGTATAAAATTATTATAATAGGATGATAATATTTTAACTATTTTTTATTTATTTTTAATCATCATTTTAATTATTATTCAATTATTTATTTATTTTTTTAATAGTGTAATGTGATGAATTAAAAAAGATCGAAATGGTGTGTTAAAAATAGATAAAATAACATGTAAAATTATAATTATCCTTACTTTAATCTAAAGTCAATAAAAAAAAATACAGTTTTTGTTTTATGTAACTTATTTTATAATTGATGTAAAACTCATCTTTCTACCTCAATAATATATATAATAGTCAAACAAAAAAAATCTACTGTTTTAATCAAACTCTCTATATCATAACTTATTTGTATCATAACTTATTGGGATGATGTTGACCTTGTCACTTAAACAAACCTTAGAGTTGCGTTCCCAACTTGGAAGACCTTTCCCAAGACCATGTGCCAATCACAGGTCATGTACAGGTTGCTTCATCACATGATATAAGTACGATTGAAATTTTTTTGTTAAGTTTTTAACAGTTAAATGTATTTACCATTATATTTTTTTCCAGGAAATTAAAAAAAATGTTTGAAAATTGGTAGAAAAATACAATAAAAGTTAAATTTATTACTCCAGAGGGAATACCACAAATACCATCTATTTATCCCCTAATTCTTACATGTTGATTGAAACGGTATGGTTTATGTTTGGGCTGTTGCTTTCTGCACCAATCTTGTTTCTTCTTGCACTCCCAATAAAACTTATAAATAACAAATTACTTCACATTAAAATTATAATAAAATGGTAAAAATTACTCCTGCAGTTCCATTTTTTACATGCATTCTGGCTATAGAATAGAGATGGCAACGGCGCAGATGGGACGATTTTCGTTATCCTATAATTATTTCTATAGAAAAAATTCATTCTCATTTTTATATCTAAATTCAACCGGTATCAAAATTTTGTTTCATCTCCATCTTCATCGGATAACCGATATAATCATACCCATACTCATTTTTTTACTACTTCAATATTAATTTTAATTAATTTTTATAAAATAAAAAAATTACGATATAGTAAATATAATATTATCAAATATTCAATATTAGGAGGATTGTTGTTTGTTCGATATCAAATATTTTGAAATAAATTATAATTGTTCACATTTAGATTATAATACCGAATAAAATTTCATGAGAACCAACACATTTATTAAATTTGCAAACATTAATGAAATCTAGTTGATAAAATTTAAAAATATTTTTAAAAAAATATAAAGGAAAAACAAATATTCAAATTAAAATATATTTTAAATATTTGTTTACTTCAATTTTTTAAATTCTAATGAATCTTTTTTTAATACACTAATAAAAGTTATAATACATACCAAAATGATACAAAGAACAAATAATAATTATAATAATAAAATTTTAACATAGATCTTGTATATTTTGAACTCCAATATATGTTGGATGGTAATAAAAAAAATATTCATGGCAATTACATTAAATTTTTATATTATAGTAAATAAAAGTTATTTATACAATTATAGAGAAAAAAATACAGTATGATTGATAATGAGTTAGAAAATAAAAAATAATTAGATAACATATATCAAAATAATATTCTACATGATGAAAATAAACAACAAATAAAAATATTAAACAATTAACAAATGTTTAGAAACAATTTGAGAGACTATTGAAAGAAATCGCACAAAGGAAAACAAATGTATAATTAAGGGTATGATAAGATGAAAAATATCTTATAGATCTAAGAAAACTTTTCAAATATCAACATATATACTCAATGTTAGAATTGATGCACCAATATTTCACAACCAAGAGGGGGGGGTGAATTGGTTTTAACAAATCTTGCCCAGTTTTAGGAATTTGAAATTGTTTTGATAATAACCTTTGCTTTTGAATCAATTGAAA
>Ga0214542_1012452_pt1 | contig 10951 bp, 5 predicted proteins | sample CNSS1metaG_FD_160096 | JGI IMG/M metagenome (GOLD analysis project Ga0214542, IMG submission 160096) | Root nodule microbial communities from cowpea collected in UCLA plant growth center, Los Angeles, California, USA - CNSS1 | ecosystem: Host-associated > Plants > Roots > Nodule | place: USA...
TATTTGTTATATATAAATTAATTTTTTAATTAAAAAAATTAATTTCTTTACATCATTTTTTTTTTATTTAAAATAAGCACTCATAACAATAGAATCTAAACAATATAACAATAATATATAATATATATGAAAGAGTAATATAAAGTTTGTCATCAACAATAATATATAAAAAATAAATAAAAGTTACCTTTATTCAGAGTGCTCCTTTACGCTCTTTCAATGACTTAAAATCTTCAATAATTGAATCAGAGTTGAAACTAGTTGTGATATCTCTTTCAATATAGATTATCATAGTGCTTGTTAAAAATCCAGCCTCCATCTTATTTCTCAACTTGTTCTTGATTATTTTCATTGCAGAAAAATATCTTTCAGTTGTAGTTGTAGAAATTGGAAGAGTCATGATAAGACAAAGTAATATATTTATCATGTAGTAAACTTGAGACTTTTTTGTTGTTGCCAAATATGTACATAACTCTTGCATTGTTGATAAATTCTTCAATATTTGGATTCTCGTGAAGTTTCTCAATTTTAGATAACGTAGATGCATTTTTTTCATTTTCATCACAAGCCTTCCTCTTGAAAAAAGAATCAATTCTTTTACTCTTTATCATAATTTTTCTAATATAAATTTTTCACCTCTCACATATTTACAAAAAGATAAAATTATGAATACTTCAAATTAAATCTTAAAAGCAGGACTCAATATTTTAAGAAAACTAATAACTTCTAAATGATTAGTTTCCCTTATCTCAGAGTAATTCCTAATCTTATTCTTCCCTTACATAATTTCAAAGCTTAAAATAGTTATATCTACACAAATAAGAGTTTGATCAACAATTAAAGTATGATTTTATGATCTCTAACACATACATGCCTAGAGCGTAGAAAAGCCACATACAAGAGAGAAACATATTACTTCAAAAATAAAAAGGAAAAGATGAATGTACTCAAAAGAAGAAATTGTTCAGTCCAAAATGTTTCTTAACTCTTCAATTTTGTGGTAGTGCAATTTGATTTTGAAAATAATAAGGAATTGATGGTAAAAATTGAGATGAAAATAAAACGGGAGAAAAAGATAAAGGCACAGAAGAGAGAAACCAAATAAAAAAGTATAAAAAATTATAATAAAGAAAAAACGTGATTTTTAAATTTTAAAAAAGATTTTTCAAACTAAATTAATTTAAATAAGATAATAATATATAAATAAAGTAATAATATATAAATAAAGTAATAATATATAAACAAAGTAGTAATATATAAATATATTTTTAAAAATATATAGAAAATAAAATAAAATAAAATTAATTAATATAAATAAAGTAATAATTTATAAATATTACTTTTTAAATATTAAGTAAATAAAATAAAAAAAATGCTTGGGGAGCCGTGGCTCCCCCTCTCCCTTCATATTTCCACCATTATATATATATATATATATATATATATATATATATATATATATATATATAAACTTGTAATAAATAACTTTATTGTGAAGAATAATTTTTAAGGGTTAACTACTCTATGAAAAATGCTTGTATGGTAAAAATTATTTTGGAGTAATTGTCTTTATGCATGTAACTAATGATCTATTCATAACTACTAGGGACAAATTCTTTAACAATTAATTAACAAACTTTTATTTGTATTTAAATTTTTGTTGGGGTGATAAAAATAACACGAATTAAAAAATCCTATATTGCACATGATAACTTAGGAGTGGAGGGTGTTAATGATTATATAATAGATTCTAAGTTTGTGATGTTCTTTGTTTCAAGTAGAAGACACTTTGAGCTAGTGTTTGATTTTTCTTATATTTTTGTAACAGAGTATTGTTATGTGTAGTTAAATTTTTGCTCTCGAAAGCGTGAGTATACTTGAAGTCAAAAGGTTGAGAGTGTTTTCGGTGTGTTGTACAAATTTGTACATAGTGATTATTTTTTATGGTGATTTTTCTCCGTATTTTACACATAGTGATTATTTTCTGCGATCATGATTTAACTCCGTATTTGAAATTTCTGCATTACATTCTTGTGTTCATTAGTGTTCGTGTGTTAATATTATTTCTCTCTTATATAGTGATTATTGACGATAAAAACACTAATGTTCTTAATTGATGACATGTTTTTTGTAACAATTTATAACATTAGAAAATTGAAAGTTGAAATTGAGGGAACTTCTTTGTTTATAAAGTGCTCATTTTTAATATTTTTGAAAAAGGATTGATGTTGTTTTTTAGAAAAAAAAAGTCAATGAAGTGTAGCTGATTAAAAATAATGAAAGAGAAACTTCAAAAGTTATAAAAGTGACATTTTTTATTAGACCGTCTGCTGTAAAAATATGAAAACGAGATTATGTAAAAACTATTTTTACAAGTTTAAGAATAATAGTTGTTGTTTAATTTTAGTTTTGAAAATATAAACAAAAAAGTAAAAACATTAATAATAATAATAATTATTATTATTATTATTATCCTGTCATTTCTTAAAAAATAAACATTAGCTTATATTTTTATGATTTTAAAGAATTTGTTGACTTCGCTTTTGTTTCCAAGTAAGAAATATGAAATGAGACAAATCTTAAGTCAACCCGGTAGGAATTCTAAAGGATAGTTTTTTTTCATTTTTATTTAGATAATTTCTTCTCTTTTATAGTTTCATGTGAACTTTTTGAAGGTAGACAAGCAAATTCTAAAATGAGAATTTTGAACGAAAAAGAGATATCTTGTTACAAATATGAGATTGTTTATGTGATTGATTTTGTTGGAAATTTTAAGTGTGAGTCTAAGTTTCACATTGAGTAAAAATGAGAAAGTGAAATATCATATAAGGAGGATGACCTATAAATTTATTGTCTTAAGATTTTGGATTAAAAATAGTGTCAATGTGGTATATAGTTAGACTTAAGTTTTACTGATTAAAAATCTTCTTGATGAATCTCTTTTCTCAAAAAAAATCCAACAAATTTCTATTCTCTGAATTCAAAAGTTGACTTTTTATGATTTTAATATATTTTTTTCAATCTTGTAAAGACTTTAATTCCCTAAGGGTTAAAAGAATTCCAAGTGAGAAAAACATGAAATGTCCCTTAAGCATTATTTATTATAAATAAGAGAGAATAGTTTTGACTTTTTTTCTTATTTAAATAACAAGTTTTTCTTCATCACCTCAATATTGAGTATCCATATTGCCATTTAAGCATTCACACAATTACTTGAACAATAATCCACTATAAAAAAATATAATCATTATATTACCACTTAAGTGATATTTGCATTCACACAATCACTTGTTCGACGATAAAAAAAAAAACATTACATTACCACTTAAGTTATATTCAACTCAATATTACTATCTTTTATATTTAAGACAAATTAAATAAAATTCAATATAAGTCACATGTAATATCTTTTTCTTTTCAAAACACTCATAAAATGTAAAAGAAATAAATATTCATATTATCATTTAAGCATTACACAATCACTTAAACAATAATTCAAGGTAAAAAATAACAATCATTACATTACCACTTAAGTGATATTTGCATTTATACAATCACTTAAACAATAATCGACGATCAAAAAATTATTACATTACCACTTAAGTAATATTTAACTCTATATTATATACTTTAAGAGAAATTTAATAGAATTCCAGATAAGTCAAAACACTCATAAAATATAAAAGAAAGAAAAATAATGAAAACCGAGACATTATAATGAGTTTACTTTATATTTTTGTGCCTTCTTAGCAGTGCCACTAGGAAACACGCTGATAGTCAAACTCTTTTTAAACTTAAAGAAAGTTCAGAAAAAAATAAAAAAGATAAAATTATGAATTACATAAAAACATATATAATAAACTAATAAAATACATATTATTTATTCATTTTAAATGTATCTTTAAACAAAACACGGTCTTCCACAACGACTTGGAAAATATTACACATAAACATTATTGTCAATTACTTTAATGATAGTTATTTTCATTGATTCCAAAAGATTCACAAAACTTTGACATAAAAATAATAGAGTTTAAATTTTTTTACTGATTTGTTCTCTTGTTTCTATGCTGTGTATTCAACATACACCGATAAGTATTAATTTTAAAAAATTTAAATATATTAAAAATATCTTCAAATATTAAAACAATATATTTTTAATTCTATAATATCAACAAATTTAAGAGAGAAATTGAACTCAAAATAATAATACTACAGCCGAAAAACAATAGATTTTTTTTTTTAAAAAAAAAATCTCGATAGCACACAGTTTGGAACTAAGTGCATATTATAAAAATAAAACAAAAAGAGATATTTTTATTTTATGTATGAACACACACAAAGATATAATGTTTTTCAATGGCCATCACAGTCGTAAAAAAAATGACCCGGCATCAAAAATTTTGTTGTATGTTTGGTAGACGAATAAAAGATAACCTAAGTTGTGACATTATTATTTATTAATTTAGCGAATAAAAGTGATTGGCCATTGCATAAAGCTGCCTTAAAATCATAAAAGAAATGCTATTTTATGAGAAGATTCTGTTCTCAAAACTCAAACTCAAGGACTACGGCCATCTAAAACATGAGACTCGACGAACCATAACTTAAATATTAAAAAGGTAATTATTATATAATATAAAGGATAAGCACTCATATATTCTAATTAGTTATTTATATAAAAAAAATTAGCATTATGCATCTTTTCAATGTTTGTTGTATCTTGTTTTTATTTAATGTGTCTATCCGAAAACACATAACAGAGACAAGTGTCTTGGGATTTTATAATTTTGTACAGTTGGCATATCCTAGACAAATATTTTAAGTTACAAACTATATATTATAGTATATAAATAAATTAAAAATAGAAAGAAAAACTGGGACAAAGATATACGCAAATATGGGTACAAAGATTTGTTGAGCGAATCTGGTTTTGGGAGATGTTTGGTTAATTTAAAATTGCAATTTGGTCATCTCGTATTCGTGTCAGAAGAATAAATAAGGATTATTATGGTATCTCAATATTAAAAAAAATTAGAATATATATTTTTTAATAAAATTGTAGAAAATAAAATAAAACTTTGGAAGACTAACCACTTTATTCTGAAACATCCAATGAAATTTAATTAGAGATGTCAAAATGGGTTTCAACCCGTGAGCCAACCCGGTTCACCACGGGTTCGAGCCGGGTTGGGTTGAGAAAAATTTTAACTTTTTTAAAAGTGGGTTGAACTCAACCCGGCTCACTTAACCCACGGGTTAAACGGGTTCGAGCCGGGTTGAAGGTGGGTTGGCCCACTTAACCCACCAACATTTTTTAAAATTTTTTTTAATAATTATTTACTACTCCTATTATATTTGTTCACAATTTCATATTTTTAAATGCTAGAATGTTGCTTAATTATATTTGAATAATTTGAATGTTTAATTAATTTGATTGTCAAGTTATATATATGTTGATACTTTAATCTTTAACTATAACCTTTAGAGTAAATTAATCAAGTAACCGTTTTATAAATAATTTTTTCTAAATTAGCATGAAAAAAATGTATAGTTTTTTTTATTTATATTTTGTTGAATAGCATGACAGAAGATTTGTAATATTAGTCATGCTTTCTTAGACTAATGGATCATTTCTTAGAAATAATTCTTCATATATTGGTGGTGAGCATGATCAAAACATTGGTTCTTGATTTTACTATAATTGTCATCTCATGGGTTACTTAAAAAGTTATTTAAATATTTGAATACTAAAATAAATAAATAAATAAATAATTTTTTAGGTAGGTTGGTGAGCCAACCCACTTAACCCACCAACCCGTGGTGGGTTGAGCCGGGTTACAAAATTTCTGGCTCACCAGAAAGTGAGCTGGGTTGGGTTCACTCATTTTCAACCCGGCTCGTGGTGAGCCAACCCGTGTGAGCCAGGTTAGCTCACTTTGACATGTCTAACAGATATGAAAAATCACACAGCCAACCTTCATATTCTTCGCAACACCATCGCAGGAAACCACATACTACTGCGTCACAACCCACATAAATCAAAACAATTTTGTTCATCATCACATCGCATCACCAAAATCGCAAGCGCACTCCATGCAAGTTCCATTTGCAAGCGAGTCACACTAGCACAACCAATGACCTCCTTCGCAGATCCAGAATCATCTCACCACACATAAACTCCATTGTAGATCAACGCCTCACAATCCTTGTACTTCCAAGAACCTAGTTGCAAATTTACTACACCAACACGACGCTGACAATGACCCTTCCATCAAATTTTTCATTGCAACTTCAACAAACAAGGATGATTCTCTAACAACAAGAAATCAATATCTTCTAATGTGGAAGATCAAACTAAGTTGCAACCATAGAGCATACTAAGAAAAAATCCTATTAAACTGTAGCTTTTGATACCACTTTTTGGGAAACAAACAAGGATTATTCTCTGACAATGATACTTCCATCAAATTTCTCATTGCAACTTCAACAAACAATGATTATTCTCTAACAACAAAGAATTCATCTTTTCTTACGTAGAAGATCAAAGTAAGTTGCAACAATAAAGCATAATAAGAAAAAATCCTACTGAATCGTAGCTTTTGATACAACTTGTTGAAAAAAAAAACACATCTTCAATTAAGAACAATAATGCCTTTACCCCCAAGAATCACACTATTAAGAGATAAATAATATTAACATAGAGAACACAAAAATATAATGTGAAAACTCCAAATACGGAGAAAAACCACGATTGTAGTATGTGCACATTTGTACAACATACAAGAAACACTCTCAACCCCCTTTGATCCCAAAGTACACCCACACTTTTCAGAGCAAGAATTTAGCTACACCTCACAACACTCTACTACAAGATAATAAGGAAAGTCAAACACTAGCTAAAAATGTCTTTGACTTGGGATAAGAAACTTCATGAAGTTAGATCTCATTATATATGCACTAACACTCACTTCTTAGCTTATCTAGATTATACGAGACTTTTCAAGACGTATTATTATTATTATTATTATCAATCCAACATTTTTAATCCAAACAATTTTAAATAATCGATATGTAATTTTTTTATATTATATTTCAGGCTCATAATTCCGTACCACTTGTATGCATGAATAAAAAAACATGTTAAAGTAACGTGATACATTTTTATATTTGAAAGCCAATACGAAAGTTATTTTAACAAAAGTGATTATCTATGTGTATTTATTGTGTTTTATACGATGTGGATAAGCACGTTTAACATAATAGGACATATAGTCAATAATTACTAAGAGGCTTAACAAATGAAATGTTGAGAAAGTGGAAAAGTGGGCAGCTAGATGCATGAAAAGTATGAGTTGTTGTTCATGTGAGTAAAGCTTAAGTAGAAGTCCTTCCAAATTAAGGTAAATCAACAAGACATGAAAGAACTTTGTCCTTCTTTATGCAAACACTAATTCACTAATTAAAGAAAAAGGCAAATTTGACATTCCAAATTTTGTTGGTTTGTGTTTTCTGTGAACCACTGAAATTAAAATAATTGTATTTCGAAATTTTTTTATGGCACCTTTCATATGATGCTTTTCAAAAGGTACATTGGATAACCACACACCATAATTTATAGGAATCTGTAGGTTGGATTTGTTTGGCTTTGGATTAAAATTAGGATCGAACTAATCGCAATTAGATAAATTATTTATGTTTTTCAGTAAATTTAGAACAAACAATTCTTATAAGATTAAACTAATCAAATGAAATATTTGTTACTAATCACTTTTTTAGTTGTCTTTGCTTGTTGAAATGACAAAGGAATGAAATAAAGGGTAAAACATCCTCAAAGATTTTCATTTTGAACGAGAAAAGAGACATGTTGCATTTTGTGGCATTGTTTTTTCCATCGAGATTATGTAAAAGCATGTATAGTAAAATTTAATGATTTTCAAATAATTGTATAAAATAGAAAATTAAAATAAGATCTTAAAATTATTTGATTTTCGCACCAGCAAATAGCAGTAATTATTTTTATTAACTCGGTTGTTATTTTATCTAAATTTTACTTTTATTCCTTAAGAGTAATTGACTAATAATGAATTTTATTTTTATTTTTTATTCCTTCAAAGTTGCTGTCAACTAGTGAAATTTATTTTACAACAAAACTTAATCTTTTTTTTCAGCCCTATTATCATTCATCTTAAACTTGTTTCATTTTACTTCTCATATATACCACGAATTATTCAAAATACGGTAGAAAATTTAAAAAGAATCTATAACTGATGCGTAACAATAATTTCTATTCAATACAATACAAGTATTTTTTTGTTCTACTTTAACTTTTTATAATACAGTAAAAGAAATAAAATGCTTTTATTCGGTAGTCATGTTTTTTTTTTCCAATCAAATAATTTCATGACAATTGTTGGCTTTTATTCGGTAGTCATGTTTTTTTTTTCCAATCAAATAATTTCATGACAATTGTTGGTATTTTATTATATATAAATAAAAAAACGTATACATAATCTCACGTATGGTGTGTGAAAAATTATGTTTGATCATGATGGTAAATAATAGAAGATATACATAGTGGTTGTACAATTCAAGAATACCAATTCTAACATCTCTAATATTATTATCAAATCAAATTTATTTTCCATCACAAGATGTAGAAATACTGAATCAACCTAAATATAGTTAATTCGCACTTAACAAATATAATTTAAAACAAATTGACTAATTCAAATAATCAACTTTCTTTAACTAGAGATATTTTTCTTGCAATAAAACAATCTTCCAGCACTTTCAAAATGAGCCTATAGAATTTTAGAAACTCTAACTTATACATTACAAAATAAATTTTATAATATAGTATATAAAGCTTCCTAACTAGACCTGACATGTCATTAAATAGACTATTATCAACTTGTTTTAACCCAATGAGAAATTGCTAAAGTGATCTTAATTTTTTAAAAGCATCGTGCTTCACTAGTTTTAGGATAAACCAAAAGGTTCAGATGCACCTCAATAAGTAGAAAACCGGTACACTTTGATATTTATTGCATTGAACGGCAATAGTTAAATATATTTTTGTCTCTTAATTTGTAGTAAAAATTGAAATTAATTTTTCTTTATAATTTTAGATCAATTTAGCTTTCAACTTTAAAAATGTATTATTTAGTCATTTTAATAATTTTTTTGTAAGTTTATTTGACGTTTCAAACATTTTTTATGATAGTATTTGAGTTGTTTACATCATTTTGACTCATTTTTACTTCAATATTAGTTGAGAAACATGTATAAATTATTAAATTAATTTAACAAAATTTGGTTAAAAGAATTAGATTTATCCAGTTTTTAAATATGAAAGATTAAATTAGTCTAAAGTTTTGAAAAAGAATTAATTCTAATTTTTACTAAATTCAGAAAAAAACATATTTAATCATATGGTGAACTATGAGTTTTATATGAAAAAGATAAAAATAAAACCCCAAATACTACGACGAGTAGCATGTGAGGCAAATGGGAGTTTATATTCTCCAATAGATTTTTTTTATTATTTTCTGTCAAATATTAAAAATATATTACATTGTTTATTTTAAAATTTATAAATCAGTAATTATTAATATATTTTGAAGGAAAAAAATAACACAAAAAATCTAGTAAAAAATCTAAATTCGGATAAATGATGGACAAAGTTGGAACTTTTTAGAGTAAAATAGTAATGAATATTGAGAAACGTGATGTGGATGAGAAAATTGAATTGAATAGATATAGTAGTGGACATGAGTGGTACGGGGTGGGTTTATTTGTTGTATTCTTTTATGGTTCTGTCTTCACAGTATAAAAGAAAGGATTAGGGTGAAGAATCTTGATGCATGAGAACACTTAAGAGAAGTCAACAGCAACTATTGCAAAATGCACTGAGAACCACCAAGTTTGAGTGGCTGCAGCATCTTCAAAATACTACATTTTCATATTCGATCGTGTTTCCTGTGTAATGCCCTCTCTCACATGCCATTATCCACCTACAGTTCCTCACTTTAATTGCAATTTTCATGGTAATAAACTCATTTTAGTCTTTAGATTTTCTTTAGGTTTCTTAATTATTATTTTAAACTTTTTCAAATTATATATATAAATAAATAAAGGGATTCTCTTTAGTACATATTTTTTTTTCTAATTTTATCTTTTAAGTATTTGTGATTTTAAATTATTTTTTTTTATTTTAAATGACATTAATTTATATATATTTTTAAAATTAAAAAATTTATTTTACCCTCTTTATTCTTTTATCCATAACTATATATAAAAAGAATTTCATGTATCCACATTTTACAATTTTAATTTTATCTTCTATAATATAATTATTTATTAAATTTTTAAAAATTAACAAATATTTTCACATGTTTTCTATAAACTATTTATCTTCATTCCTTTTTTTTTCTTATTCATTGACACTTATTTTCTTATTTCTTCTCCACTCATTTTTTCTTTATTTTAGTAAATACAAATTTATTTTAACTATTAACTTAATAACATTATAATGTATCATCTACTAATTATATTGTTTATATTTAAAATATGTGTAAACACAAATCACGTAATAATACATGTGTTTACACTATTATTTTATTAAGAGAATTCTTTATATGTATATTTTCTTTTTAAATTTATATCTTTTGAGTAATTGTGATCTTAAATTAAAATAATTATATATTTCTTACCTTCAAAATGAAAGTTAATTTAGATTTAATTATTTTTAAATTAAATTAATTAGTTTTCCTTTTACATCATTATTTATTTAAATTTAGTTGTTTTTTTAAACTTAAATTAGTTAACTACAATAAGAAAAGAGGACATATAATTTCACTAATATTTCTATATTATATTATATTATATTATATTTTATATATATATATATATATATATATATATATATTATAATTTATCTATTTTTTTT
>Ga0214542_1012453_pt1 | contig 10950 bp, 14 predicted proteins | sample CNSS1metaG_FD_160096 | JGI IMG/M metagenome (GOLD analysis project Ga0214542, IMG submission 160096) | Root nodule microbial communities from cowpea collected in UCLA plant growth center, Los Angeles, California, USA - CNSS1 | ecosystem: Host-associated > Plants > Roots > Nodule | place: USA...
AAGAATGGAGGGAAGCTCTCAAAACAAGTTGCGATCGTTGTGGGTGGGACATGCAAAATAAGTAAGAACACATAACCATATTTTTTATGTTATATTTTATTTTCTGTTTCTAAAAGTCGTAACTAAATTATAAGTGACGGTTGAACATTGGCCGCACAGGCACCAATATGATGAAATTGAAAACGTTGTGGAAAAGGTAAACGACATATTGGGTCGTAATCAAATTTGGAGTTTTGGAGATGATTTAGTTGACATGCATTCTCGTGTTGAAGAATTGGAAGAAGTTCTAGATCTGAGTGCAAATGATAGTGTTCGCGTTGTGGGAATTTGTGGGATGGGTGGGATAGGGAAGACAACAGTTGCAACTTCATTGTTTAAAAAAATATCTCCTCAATATAATGCTCGTTGTTACATTGATGATTTAAGCAAAATTTATTGCAATTTTGGAGCAACAAGTGCACAAAAACAACTTCTTTCTCAAGCTCTAAATGAAATAAAAAATATGGAGATACAGAATGTTTTCCATGGAACTATGTTGATAAGAACTAGACTAAGTCATTTAAAGATGCCTGTGGTTCTTGATAATGTTGATGAAGTTGAACAATTAGAGAAATTGGGTTTGCGTCCTGAATATTTAGGTGCAGGGAGTAGACTCATCATAATTTCTAGAGATTGTCATATCTTACAAAATTATGGAGTAAATGAAGTTTACAATGTTGAAGTCTTGGATGAAACTCAAGCTCTTCAATTATTTTTCAAAAAAGCTTTCAAATCTCACGATATTCCGAAAGAATACAAGGAGTTAACATTAGAGGCACTGAAGTATGCCAGTGGTCTTCCGTTAGCAATTAAAGTATTGGGGTCATTTTTACACGGTCGAGATGTTTGTGAATGGAGAAGTGCATTGACTAGAATAAAAGAAAATCCAAGCAAAGATATCATGGATGTGTTGCGAATAAGTTTTGATGGATTGGAGAATCTAGAGAAACAAATATTTCTAGATATTGCTTGTTTCTTCTCCGATATGATTTCCTATGAGCCAACAGTGAAGAGACTTCTAGAGTATCGACAATTTCATCCAGACATTGGTATGAAAGTTTTGATCGAGAAATCACTAATAAGTTGTCAATATGAGCAGATTAAAATGCATGACTTGTTGAAAGAGTTGGGTAAGAATATTGTTCGAGAAAAAGCACCCAAAGAACCAATTAAGTGGAGCAGACTGTGGAGCTGCAAGGATTTTCAAAAGGTCATGAAAATAAATAAGGTAAAAGAATTTTTCTAATATAGATTCTAAGCTTGTCGTTTTTTACCAATATATAAATTATCAAAAAATGTAATGATTTTTTCCTCTATAAAATGCTTTAGGAAGCCGAAAAGGTTGAAGCTATAGCTATTCAGCAGAATGAAAACGAGTTTATACAAGAAAGGATAAGAGTGGATGCTCTGTCAAAAATGGGTCACCTTGAGTTGCTAAGTCTGTACAATGTGAATTGTTTTGGAACTCTCGACTACATCTCTAATGAACTGAGATATTTGGAATGGGATCCCTTTCCTTGGATGTCTTTACCATCAACTTTCCATCTAGATCAACTTGTAGAACTGATCCTGCCTAGTAGCAATATCAAGCAATTATGGAAAGGAAAAAAGGTACTTATTTCTGGTGCTTAGAATTTTTTTTTCTTAAAAAAACAAAAAGAAGCTCCATCTCACATTTTCTTAGCTTTCTTTCACATGGTTTTTTTTTTCAATTTTTTTATCTTAATTTAAAGGTTAAATATAAAGATACTTCATCTCATTTTTTCAACTTATATTTACAAAAAATACGGGGAAGGTTAAATTCTTTTCATTTAGGGATATCTCTTTTAACCTTTTTTAGTGAAAAATTGAAATTTTCTTTACTTATGTTTCTCTTATAGTGTCTGCCCAATTTGACAAAACTGGATCTCAATCACTCCAAAAATCTTATTGAGGTGCCAGACTTAAGTGAGGTTCCACTTCTTAGGGATCTTAATCTTGAAGGATGTATAAAACTAGTCCAAATCCATCCATCCATTGGTATTCTAAGGCAACTTCGTCACTTGGATTTGAGAAATTGTAAAAATCTTATTGAGGTGCCAAACTTAAGTGAGGTTGAACGTCTTACAGATCTTACTCTTGAAGGATGCATAGAAGTTGTCCATATTGATTCATCCATTGGTAATCTAAGAGAACTTATATATTTGAATTTGAAAAATTGTAAAAATCTTGTCCTTAATCTGAATATCCTTTTTGGGATCAGTTCTCTTGAGACCTTAATTCTCTCCGGCTGTTCAAATTTACATAATAGTAAGATGTTAAGGGACTCAAAGGTCAAAAAACTTCTAATGTCGCCTTTGGATTTTTTGTACCGTCCAAAACCTCAAGATTCGTGTGGCTTGTCATGGTCTTTGTTGTCCTTTTCTGTCCCGTGTTTGGTGTATCTTGACATAAGCTTCTGCAGTCTACTTCAAATCCCAGATGAAATTGGGAACTTAAGTAGTTTAATAATATTAAATTTGGGAGGAAATAAATTTGTGACACTGCCAAACACCATTAAGAGACTTTCCAATCTTCACTGCCTGAACTTGGAACACTGCAAGCAGCTGGAATATTTGCCCGAGCTTCCAACAGTAAAAGAAAGATTTATTGACGAAGACATGAGTTTATACATTTTTGATTGCCCCAAGCTGAGAGATATGGAACACTGTTATAGTACGGTTTTTTCTTGGATGATGCAAAATCTTCAGGTGACGATTCCATCCTTTATTTCGTGTCTCACTTTCACTATTTATGTATAACTAGATTTACTTTAATCAGGTTTACTTGGAACCTGGAATGGAAATTGTTATTCCTGGAAGTGAAATCCCAAAGTGGTTCAATAAACAAAATGCAAGTACATCAATAAGTATGGACCCGTATGATGTTATAGATGACCCAAAATGGATTGGAGTTGCCATTTGTGTTCTATTTGTCACACAACAAGATCCTATGAATTTGGATGAAAATCCTTGTCCTCTCTCTACCATTCAATACTTGGTCAATGATGAGTGGCTGTCAACGATTCCAATATATTTCGAGAAAGATCTAGTGACAGTTGAGTTAGATCACTTGTGCACAGTGTTTCACTCTCGGCAACAATTCATTGATCGTCTAAATATATTCCCAAATACCATGCATGATCTTCATGAATTTGAATTTGAATGTTTTATTCATAATCCTAAAGGTTTACGTGTTGTGGTGAAGAATTGCGGGTATCGTTGGGTATTTGAGGAAGATCTTCAACAGTTGAACTCAAACATATTTTTCAGTGGAAATTCTTCGTCTCGAAAGAGGAAACTCCTAACAAGTAATTAACCACGAAGAGCTTCAACCTGGAAATTTCTTCTCAACCACACAATTCCATCAGGTAAAATTTAATACTTAAAATTTAATTTTTTTATTGATTTGAAAATGATGGTTTCTACCATGTATTAAAGTTCATGTATCCAGCAGTGATTAATTTTTTGTACTAAGTGACTAGTTAGTATTGTAATCTTAACAAAAGATAAAAGGTTAAAAAGTAAATTTCGGAGATAATGTATATTAACTTGATAATCTCATTTTAGAATTATAAGAGTTATTTTAAAATTTATACGAAGTATATGTGTGAGATCCTATATATTATAATAATTATAAAAATATATAAATAAAGTTAAATATTTTAAGTAAAAGATAAAACGATTTGTTACTTATAATCTTAAAAAAATTATTTTAAAATTTTTATAAGAAATAAGATCGAATGAAGTTAAGAATGTTAAATAAATTTTATACAAGATAATCAAATGTTTTAATGATATGTGTAGTTAAGATAATATTTTAATAATATTTATATAATATAATATAATATATTTTAATGGAATCTTTTAAAACATAAATATAAATATATAATAGATAATATTGATAATATATAATATAATATAATAAATATCACAAAAGCTTTATAAATAAATAATATATATATATATATATATATATATATATATATATAAAATATAATATAAACGTATATACTATATTATATGTAAAGTATAAGGTATATACGTTTATACTTTAGGAGTAAGATAAAAGTGGGATTTTGTTACTAAAATCTTTATTAATTTATCATAGTATATGCTTCGGTTCTTGTGTACCCGCTGCATATAAACACGCGGTGATATTTTTGTAATTAAAGGCATCTTTTATGTCTCGGTTGTTATACTAACCGAGACATATAGCTTAAAAAATTTTACAAATTTGCATTGTCCACAAAATTTGAAAATTTTTAACTGCTTTTATGCCTCGGTTACCACAGAACCGAGGCCTAATGACTTTTCTGCTTCAAGTTTTTTTTACCCGATGTAGTTACTTGGCAGTATTTTAATTTTTTTTTAATTCACTGACAGAATATGCCTCAATTTATTTATAACCGAGGCAGTAGGGACCTTTTTGCTTCAGGCCAATTGCCAATCGAGGCATATAAGAAGACAATATGCCTTGGTTTCAAATCAACCAAGGCAGTATGGCTTCGTAAGGTTAAAATAAACACAAATCCTTTCGCAGTCGCACAAACCATCTGTGATATTCTTTTTCTCCGAGCATCCCCACATAGCACACAACATCCAAATCTTTTCTTCTTCTTCCATTGCGCCCTAGTCGTTCATTCCAACTTCACCATCGCTGCACCGTGGAGGAGGTGGTTCCATGGCCGCCGCTGCATCTTCTTCATTTTCGAGCAACTCCACTGCATCGCTGCTGTGTCGTTCGGCCTGCGTTGCTACTGCGTCGTTCTGCCTGCACCGCTACACTGTCACTTCACTGTCGACGAGATTGTTCCGACGCCGTTGCTTCTTTGACGAGATTGTGTGTTGGTGGTTTCATTATGGCTCCTAGAATCCTTCTATGCGGCGACGTTTTAGGCCGCCTCAGCCAACTCTTCAAGCGCGTCTCTTCAGTGATTCTCATTGTATCCTTTGTTGCTTCTAATCTAGGGTTTTTTTTCTATCGTTACTCACTTGGAACATTGTTTTCATGTGATTGCTGCAGGTGAGCAAATCTGCAGGTCCATTCGACGCGCTTTTGTGCGTAGGCCAGTTTTTCCCGGACTCACCGGAGTCCGTTCATTCCCGCTCCGTTCAATCGTCGACAATATTTTTTTATTTATTTATGATACACAATTAGGCCTCGGTTGGAGGAAACCGAGGCAGTAACTATTTTTTTGCCTCGGGATAATAACCGAGGCATAAACAAGAGCTTTTTTACCTCGGCAGTATATGCCTCGGGTGCGAACCCGAAGCCAAAAGTGAAAAATAACCGTTGTCGTTTTCCTTCCCTACACTAGTGCTTAAATTTGGTAGGAGAATGATTTATTAGATTAAGCATGACCTATAAGTACAACATTGAAGCATTTGAATTTAGTATTCAAAGTAAGAATTTTCAAGTGGCTTAGAAAATGAAACATAAGGTGTTCTTTGAAGGAGGGACGTGAGTCAATTAAAGATTAAAAAGAGTTAGATTAAACTTTGGAGTATCTAGATGAGGGGGGCTAATTACTTTAGTTGTTTTAATTATTTCAACATGTTTTGACTTGTATAAACTTCTTTTGTATCCTATTTGTGAATATATAACAAGTTGTGGCGATGTATTAATGTTTTGTGAGAAACCTTGTATGGACATGGAATGTTTTCTATATCCTATTCTTAGTAAGAGGTGAAGTCTTGAGCTCTTGGTGTGTTTTCTATATCCAATTAGTCTCTAGTGATGAATAGGGGGTTTAGTTTTGTGGGAGTGAATGACTAGTAAACTCTATGTGCGTGTTGGTACAACTAGTGAACTTCACCCATAAGTCTCTTCAGGAGAGCAGTAGAGAGTGAACTTTGTCCATAGGACTTTGAGTTCTAGTTCTAGTGGTGAATGATGACTGGTAAGCTATGTGCATGAGTTGCATATGGTAACATGTTATTTGCTTAGTTCTCAAAGAGCAAATGGAAACAATGTGATAAGGTGCAATAATTGGGGAAGTAGTTTATCAAGTGATTTGTGTGAACTTGTTAGAGTGAGATCCTTGCACTGGAGACAACACATGTGTTTGTATCATGTGTTGTTTGAGCTTAAGATTTTTATTGAAAAGTATTTTAAAACTTATCACCCTTCAATTTTTGTGGTTGTGATTTCCTTATGCGAGGATTGCCATTTTATACAGCAACATATACAGGTGTTGAGGAAGATGCGCAAAAAAGATGAGAGTATTGGGGACAATTGCCGGAGCAATGTTTTTTAGTCGTTCTTTTTTTTAAAGAAGTTTCTTTTCCATTGTTAGTTTTTTTTCCATGGGAAGACCACACCAAACTCACGATAAGAGTGCAGGAAACGTACATAAACTATACCTTTTACGAAAAAAATTTAAAGAAATAGATGGGAGTTGTAACATCTCGACCGGATATTACGGATGTAAATACACAATAAAGCAAAATTAATTAAGCCACAATTAATAAAACCCCATTTCCCAAAGACGTGGGAAATTGAAGACACTTTATTAGTTCAATTAAAACCACAATCCATAGTTTATAAAGCTGAACAAAATAATAAAGCCTCTCGTAAGAGTTTACAAGATATTTCAAATCAAAACAATATAAAACTCCCAGGCTTTCCCCCACTCCGCGGCTAAGCCTCACCAGTTCCACCTGCAATATCATTTGCTCACGTGTACCGCGTACACGATCATCGCCAAACACAAGCAGATATGGTGAACTAAAAAGATAACACATGATCAAATATATATATATATATATATATATATATATATATATATATATATATATATATATATATATATATATATATAAAGAATACATCAAAAGAAAATTCTTTCTTTTATTCCACATGGCCACAACCATGTATAATATCATTTCACCACCAAGGAACCTCCTCCTTCTCTATCACATGGCCACAACCATGTAATATCAATGTACATCAAGGGAGACTCGTTCCTTTCCTTCCACATGGCCACAACCATATAATATCAATACACATCAAGGAGACTCGTTCCAGCTCTTCCACATGGCCATAACCATGTTACCAGTGTTCTACATCTTCTATTGAGTATATCAAGGTGCCTTGCTGCCACCCCTATCAGCCACAACCGATAAAGCATGTGCGGGAAACCATGTTACGGATTTTACACCGTAATGCAGGTGGAGTTCCCAAATACGAACATTGTTCGCAACGTTCCAGGAGTACCAAACTCATCAGTAATCACTGAGGAGGGCAATCCATCTGGACCAATCCGTACTCGTTGGCACACCATGAAGTTTGACAATCTCCCTTACATATAACTCCGATAGCTTATCCAAATACATCTTCTGATTAATTGGCAAAAAGTGAGCACACTTCGTCAATATGTCTACAACAACCAAGATCGAGTCATGCCCTCTCACAGACCGCGGTAAGTAGGTAACAAAGTCCATGGAAATGCTATCCCATTTCCATTAAGGAATGTCAAAATGCTCCAACGTGCCACCCGGACTCTGGTGCTCAATCTTCGCCTTCTGGCATACCAAACAGGAAGCAACATAATCGGCAACATCCATCTTCATACCCGTCCACCAGAAGGTCGCTTTCAAATCCTTATACATCTTAGTCATACCTGGATGTATGCTAAGACGACTCTTATGCCCTTCATCCAAGAGCATCTTCCTCAATACCCGACTCCTAGGTACACACACCCTCTCTCTAAAGTGCAGGATGCCATCCTTACCCATCTGGAAATCCTTTCTCTTCTCAGTGTCCAACTCATCAATTATCTGTTGCAGTTCTTGATCCTTACCCTGTTCCACCCGAACCTCGTCTAAGAACTCATTAGTGATCTGCAACATGTTGCACCGTATATGATCAACACCTGTGTGTAGACTCAAGTTCATATCTCGCAGTTTCTCTATCAGCTCCAACTCTTTCACCATCATAGCAGATATTTGAACTCTTTTCCTACTCAAGGCGTCAGCAACTATATTGGCTTTACCTGTATGGTATAGAAGCTCAAAATCATAGTCTTTCAAATGCTTCATCCAACGCCTCTGTCTCATATTCAGCTCTTTTTGATCAAATAAGTACTTCAAAATTTTATGATCGCTGAACACTTGGAACTGTGAACCATACAAGTAGTGCCTCCACGTCTTGAGAACAAATACTACTACAACTAACTCCAAGTCATGTGCAGGGTAGTTCTTCTCGTGCATCTTCAGCTGACGAGATGCATAAGCAACAGGTCAATTCTCCTGCATCAACACACAACCCAAACCCTAGTATGAAGCATCACAGTACACCTCAAATGACTTGGTTGTGTCAAGAATAGCTAGTATAGGTGCAGTGGTCAATCTCCTTTTCATGTCCAAGAGAAAGGTTGGTCCTTCCTAGAGAGTTGCGTCAATGGACTCACCATTTTGGAGAACCCTTCCACAAAGCGCCTGTAATAACCTATCAGGCCCAAGAAGCTTCTCACCTTAGTTATTGTCTGTGGTCTCTCCCACTTCACCACTGTAATAACCCACCCGATACAGTGCCATAGATACTGGGCCAACTCTAGGGATTAGATCAATGCTGAAATCCACATCCTTGCTCGGTGGCAATTCTGGAATTTCATTAGGGAAGACATATGCGTATTCATCTACCACTAGAATCATACTAATCTTCTCTACAGTACTCTTCTTCTCCGTTTGAGCTACTATCATAAAGCAAGTAACTCCAGCTTCAATCTCCTTCCCTGTCTGGTTTGATGATATCAATGCCAGTCCTTCTGCATTTGGGAATACCACTCTACGTTGCCTGTAATCGATCACCACGTGGTTACTGGCCAACCAATCCATACCCAAAATCACATCCAACCCTTCCATTGGTAAGCAGATGAGATTCACCTTGAATCTGCGGCCTGTCACCTCCTTAGGGCATCCCACACAAATCGAGCAGCAACATTATTCGAGTCCCTGCTAATCTCGCCTAGGCGAGTCCAGCTCGCTTGGGCGAGAATTGCAGACTTTAGCATTGTGTCACGCACGCAAACACCAGTTCCACATACCAAACCACATCCAATTCATGCCAAGCAATCCAGAATAATATACCACACATGTACACATAATTCAGACCCAAAATAATCCCCAAAAATCAAGTTTAACGCATAAGTCGCAATTACAATACCCAAACCCTCATTAATTCCATACAATTGCATACTGAATTTCACTCATACAACATCCCCAAAACAATCAATCAACCTTCTGGTCATATCTTACATGCATAGCACGAAATTCCATGGCTTATAATAATACAATATACAATCAGTTCATAAACCAAAAGAAATCAAACGCGAAAGCTCCCATAACCTGGAATTTCCTTGCTTAAAACTTGAATTTAGGGACCTTTCCTGGAACACCAATGCCTTCTCGGATGCTAGGGTTGTCTCTACCCTTTCATATTCAGGCCACACTAACCTTTTAGCAAAAATAAAGTTAAATTTGAGTCCACCAAGGTTCAAACCCACAACCATGCCAAAGCCAAATCAATACTAAACCATCAGGCCAACTCATGTTTCTTGCTAACTCACACAATTCAAGTATTATATCATACGAAACATGCTCCAACATATTATTAAAATAAAAATAATTAAATAACACATAATTTGGCACATATAAGACTTGAACCCAAGTCCTTTTCACACAATCAAAGTACTCTCAACCACTTAAGCTAGTACTTTTCCATGTCATACCCATCAGAATTTAATGTCATAAATACACTACCTACCCGCATTTATTAATTATTTATTTAATTAATTAAATTTTGTGGATCTTACAGGAGCAAAACATGAAACCACTTATATGACTTTTCTGTGTGTTGTTGATCGTTCCTTACAAATCTAGATTTTTTCGAAAAGTGCACTGGTTCGATTATAGTACAGCAAGATTGTATGTAAAGGGATTTAACTTGATAAAATAGTAACCTATGATCTATTCAAGTTTATGAAAAAAGCAGTGATAAAAGTTGTGGCAAATTTAAAAACAGTTTGAATGAATGATAAAAGTAAGTGAATTTGATTAAGATGTTGAGATTGAACTTGTCTACTCTTCCTCTACTACACTACCTCTGACTCGTTACAAGTTATGTTCTTCACTTTAGTGTTCCTAGAAGTTGTATGACCCAGGAAAAGTAATTGTTATTTCAAAGGTGGTATTTTGATGTGAGGGTATTTAAATTAATAAATAAATAATTTTATAAAAGTGAAGGATAGTACAATTGGTTAAAGCCTTAGCTATGAGGTGATGGTCATGGATTTGATTTCGGATGTATGCATTTGAAGTGATTATGTTTTAAATATTATTTTTATAATTATTTTGGAAGTATTTGGGTGATTTTGGTGTTACCTATATTTTATAATTATTTATAATTATTTATAATTTATTTGGGATGTTTTATTGTTTGGATATTATTGTAATGTTTGTTGTGTGTGGGGTCGAAAGGAAAAATAGGATAATTTATATGGTTTTAAGTGTTGGTTTAGATCTTAGAATTGGTAAGTTTGAACCTTGGCTAGACCAAAAAGGCGTAAACGTGCAAAGTTTTTATAAGTAAATAGAAAACTTTGAGAAGAAGCAACACTACAAAAAAACATGTAAATATCGACAGTTATTTTTGTAATTTACGTCATTTTTAACCGTCGTTTTTTACTTGAGTGACGGTTTCCAAAAATGTCGTAATTCTTGCCGTCACAAAGTATAATATGGCGGTTTAAGATGAACCGCCGCAAGAACCGTCATTTTATACTATATATAAAGTGACAGTTTAAAAAGACAAATAACGTCAATTAAAACAGACGTAATATTTTTACTAAAAAACGACGCTTGGAACTAACATTATTATCATTGTATTATG
>Ga0214542_1012454_pt1 | contig 10950 bp, 8 predicted proteins | sample CNSS1metaG_FD_160096 | JGI IMG/M metagenome (GOLD analysis project Ga0214542, IMG submission 160096) | Root nodule microbial communities from cowpea collected in UCLA plant growth center, Los Angeles, California, USA - CNSS1 | ecosystem: Host-associated > Plants > Roots > Nodule | place: USA...
TATATATATATATATATTAGTAAAAAACATTTTGGCCTAATTTTTTCTAAGTTGCATATCTTCTCTTGTATTTTGTCTTCATCCTTCAAATTTCAAGTATTTGTACATTGTCTTCTTCCAGGTACACCCCCTTGACATTTTTCTCTTTCCTTTATATGAAATTGGGTATATACATCAAACCCTACATAGACAATGAAATTTATGGTATGCTTGTTGTCAAATGAAATCAAAATAAGAATACTTGGCATGTGTGGCGATTGATGTTTATTATTTATTTATTTTGTTTATTTTTTAAGAATCAATTGGAGAAAGTGAGTTTTTTTATCAAAGCACTAATTAAAGTCTTTTCATTGTGTTGAACGTCATTTTATATTTACTTTTATAATTATTTGGACTTGCATGAACTTGAGTTTATTTGAACTTTATTTAAAATATATGACAATGATGTATTTTATTTTATTTGAATTTATGATTAAATATTTGTTTTTAAATAATTTTGTAAATACCTGTGGGTACCCGTGGATATCCGCGGATATGAAAAAAATAGACGGATACCCGACGGATATGGATACGGGTATATGGCAGATATTTATTCAGCGGATAGGGTACGAGAGAGCTACTACCCGTACTCTACCCGTCCCGTTGACATCCCAAGTCTCTAGTTGTGAGTAACTCTATTTCTTGAGTTGTGGAATATAACTTTTAATAAAGCTATTTCTTGTAAGTAGGGATGACAACGAGGTGGGGCGGGGACGAGTTTCGCTATCCTATATCCATCCCCATAAAAAAATTCATCTTCATCCCTATATCCAAACTCAATGGGTATCAAACTTTTGTCTCATCCCCAAATCCATCGGGTAACGAGTATAATCTGGTACCCAAACTCGTATCCATTTTCTTACTACTTTAATATTAATTTTAATTAATTTTTATAAAATAATAAAACATTACGGTAAAGGAAACATAATATTATCAAATATTTAATATTAGGAGGATGATTGTTTCTTCGATATCAAATACTTTGAAATAAATTATAATTGTTTACATTTTAGATTAGAATACCAAATAAAATTTCATGAGAACCAAAACATTTATTAAATTTGTAAACATTAATGAAACCTAGTTGATAAAATTTAAAAATATTTTTAAAAAAATATAAAAGGAAAAAAAATATTCAAATTAAAATATATTTTAAATGTTTGTTTACTTCAATTTTTTTTAATTATAATGAATCTCTTTTTTATACTGTAATAAAAGTTATATTACATCACTTGACCAAAATGACTCAAAGAACAAATAATAAACATAATAATAAATTTTTAACATAGATCTTGTATCTTTTGAACTCTAATATATGTTGGATGGTGATAAAAAATTATTCATGGCAATTACATTAAATTTTTATATTGTAGTAAATAAAAACTATTTATACAATTATAGTGAAAAATATTAAAGTATGATTGTAATGAGTTAGAAAATAAAAAATAATTAGATAAAATATATCAAAATAGTATTCTACACGATGAAAATAAACAAAAAATAAAAATATTAAAAAAATAACAAATGTGTGTCTTATAAACAATTTGGAGACTATTGAAAGGAATCGTAGAAAGAAAAACAAATGTATAATTAATGGTATGATAAGATAAAAAATATCTTAGAGATCTAAGAAAACTTTTCAAATATCAACATATATACTCAATGGTTGAGAAATAAAAAAAAAATTGTTTTAGTGAAACAAAAGAGTTCTTCAAATGAAACAAAAATTATTAATAATAACAATTTTTTTTATATTACCTAGTAAATGAAAGGTTTATGTTATTAAACACTTAACTTGAGAGTTTTAAATATTCTCATGTGAAAGGAAAATATACAATAAATAGAAATATTAAAAAATAATAGAAATATTCAAATGTTAGACATAATTTTTTTTTAATTGACATATATCATTTTAACATAATTACATAAAGGTTATGATAATATAAAAAATATATTGAAGATGCGAATGAGTTTCATGACAAACCAAATAATTAGAAGAAATAAAAAATAGAAAGTATATATATATATATATATATATATATATATATATATATATATATAGGGTTACTTAATTAATTGTGAATATTTTAATAATTTAAATGAGGATGAAAATATGGCATGGATGGGTATTATGGCAGGGATATGTACATCCCCATCCCCATCCTCATACCCAATTGAAAAAATCAGGGATTTCCCATACCCATACTCATACCCAATCAATGCGGGAATTCTCCGTCAAAACGGAGACGAGTTCGGGCAATACCCACAGGGACGAGTTTATTTGTCATCTCTACTTGTAAGGGAAGATTGTAAAAGTTATACTTCTACTATTTCAAATTTACAATTATGATGATAAGATCGTGATAAATGGATAAAAAATTGAAATCTATTTTAGGAGTAGTTATTTATGTGAGATTGAGCTACTTGATAAAAAAGAGACTAGGTAAACATTTTTATCTGTGTATGATCTATCAAATTGGTCAATTTATAATATATAAGAAGATTTTGAATTAAATTAGACATATTTTGTTACAAGAAAATTGTAAAATGGCTCTGATAGACCCAATTGGCCAATCTAATACAAATGTCATATTCTAAAATTATGCAATCCTACTAGGCGGGACCTCAGAGTCATTGGGCGCGAGTGGAAATTTTCATTCTAGAGAGATTTCAACTTTTTTCTCATTGGACAAACCATTCCCTTGCCGGTGAGCCAAGCCAAATTGGTTCCCAGTGGTTGGGCCATGGTTAAGAAGAAAGAACTGTTGAGAAAATATCACTATTGTAGCAAGGCTTTATAATGATAGCTAAATGAGGTGTATGAAGACGGCTCCCGAACCGTCGTTGAATTGGTCATCGTTTAAAGGGGAAAGAAATGATGACAAGTCCCACAACCGTCGTCATTCTAGAAACATGACCATAATAGTTTGAAGCGTCGTCGTAGAAATGCCTCCTAGAGCAGAAAGTGACAAAAAACAATGACGGTCTGTATACAAACCATCGTTATAACATGGCATTCTTTAGATATACAGGAGCATAAATCACAACGGTTTATACACTAAATGGTTTATACATTGAACAAATGTGAGTTTCTTCGGCAGATTTTTGAAAATTTGCTTTCAGTTTGCTCGTTGAGTGAGCCAAGGTGTCACAAAGTGAAAAGTTTTGATTTAAAAATTGAGATTTCATTCTTACTTTTCCTTGAGCGAAGTAGAGGTGTACAGTGAAAAAAAAAATTGAGAAAAAAAATTCTTAGTTAATTTAAAGTTTTGAATATATGATTGTGTGGATACCATAGAAAGGAAGTACTATTCTCAAATAATTTTAGGTGTTGTATTGAAAAGTGATTATGTTGTGAGACTATGGTAACTTTTCTAGTATTGGGCTCATGGAGAGAAATATATTTACTTGTGAGAGTTGAAGGAGGTTTTTTGTATCTAGTGTGAGGATTGTATCTCATATATATATATATATATATATATATATATATATATATATATATATATATATAGTTATAGCTCCTAAGAGATAGAGGTGAGTCATGCCAGGTGCAAGGTCTCTAAATCTATTTAATGTATGAGTCTTTCAGAAGTAGAGTTAGATGTTTATGATGTGGATGAGTCATGAAAGTTGAGTTAAGATGATTGTCAGATAGACATTAGATTCTTGATGATAATTGTTGACTTGAGATGATGGTGATGATATTATGTGTTTTAATTTCAACTAGCTTACCCTTTGTTTTTATTGTTTTGTGGTATCCACATATTAAGATTGTATATGTTACACGGAAATAGACGATCATGCACATATTGGAAGCGAGCAAGAGTGAGGTCAGAAGGGTTTTGAGATGTTAGAAAATAAAATGTATATATTTTTATGTATCTGTGTTTTGTAGTTCTCATATATAATTATATATATATATATATATATATATATATATATATATATATTTCTTTTTGAAAATTTTTGAAACACTACATAGAATATTATATTTTGTATTGTCTGTTATTAATTATTTAAATGGGTGAAGGCCAATGTAGTAATAAAAAAGATTGGGTGAAGAGTTAATTTGACAAAACATTGAGAAAGATTTACAAATCTATAGGCATATTCAGAGCAGAATATTACGCCATATAGTCAGAAAAGGCCACTAATGGTTGATGGTGGTACACGGCTGACACAAGGAATTTCCCTTAATCGTAGGAAGATATTATATGCACCTTCCTTTGCAATATGGTTATGCTGTCATAACCTGTCTACTAATTCATCAAGCATATGCATGTAAATGATGTCTTCCAACTTGTTCAGTCTAAAGTTACACACATCTAGTTGGGCATCTAAAAAGCATCACCCCATCTTTCTTTTCAAACTCTTCTTTCTTCAAACATACCATACCATACCCTAAGCTATCTCTTCCTATAAATACCCTCTACCACACCACCTTATTTCAATCAACCCTCATCTCCTCTTCAGACCCATTAGATCAAATTCATTTCGGATTTGATCTTATTGGTTTTCAACTTTTAATATTTTCAACCGTTATCACCACCATAGTTTATTCTGAAAAACTGTACACATTTTGAGATTCTTTTCTCACCGGAGAGAATTTTGTGAGTGTTATCAAGATGGAAAAGGTTATCAGGTTGTCTGCAGAAAGGGGTGTGGTGGTTTTCACCAAGAGCTCTTGTTGCCTCTGCTATGCAGTCAACATTCTGTTCCAAGAACTTGGAGTGGACCCTGTGGTCCATGAAATAGACAAAGACCCTGAAGGCAAGGAAATGGAGAAAGCTTTAACTAGGTTGGGTTGCTCAGCACCTGTTCCAGCAGTGTTCATCGGAGGGACGCTTGTGGGGTCCACCAATGAGGTCATGTCCCTCCATCTCAGTGGTTCACTCACTAAAATGCTCAAACCATATCGATCTTTATCTTAAAGAGGACTCCACACATGCAGATTAAGACCTTGATTTGAAGAATAAGCATGCACTATATATATATATGGCTCGAATGATGAGCACCATCGATGCATGTGTTGCAAGTAGTTAATTTCTAGCATTTTATTAGCTATATAATTTAAATGTAATGTTATAATTATTCTTAATCATGTTTTATTTATAGTTGTATTGTGTTGTTGAAATATAAAGGCACGTAGTGTTATTTCCAAACTTGGCAAACTTTGGTTATAAGAATTAAATGAGAGATGATGGTGGTGATCTGAAAAGCATATCTGAAAAGTTGCAACCCTTTATGGGAATCTAAGAAAAATCTCGACCACTTCTCTGCCTCCTTTCTTTTTCGGTGTTTCTACAATCTCTATAACCAGTAACCATTATTATTCAGTAAACTTGAAGTCATCCTCGTAACATGAAAATAACTGCAAACACTTGCTTTTGAATACGAGTGTCCGGTTTTCCTTGTAAAGAAAATATTCTGAGGTAAAGATCTGTGCGCATCATAAAAAGAAAAAATCTTAAATGGCATGCAAACGCACTGTGGTTTTGTCTGTCTCAATCTGCTACGTGACCATGTCTGTTAAAGGTCATGGTTACTTTATCGTCATAACACACCCCACATGCAGCCTTAATATTCACCATCGTATTTAATGTATTTAACGTCGTCCTCTCTCACGCACAATCATATTTTTGATAATTTTGTTTTAGGTTTAAATATGTTTTTATTTCTCAAGTTTTAGTGAATTTTGGAATTAGTTCCTTTTCGAACTTTTATATCAATTTAGTTCTTTATTTTTAGACATGTGTGGATTTAGTTTTTGTTACCTAATTTTATTAAATTTATTTGACATTTTAAATGTATTTTATGATAATATTTATTAGGTGTAAATAATTTAAATATTATCATGAAATGCGCTTGAAACGTCATATAAATTTAACAAAATTTAATTAAAATGACTAAATTCATGTATTTTTAAAGATGAATGACTAAATTGGTCAAAAGTTTTGAAGAGGGACTAATTCCAAATTTTACTGAAACTTGAGCGACCAAAAACATATTTAACCTTTTTTTATGATATGAGATGAAAGTAATTTTGAAATATAAACAAATAAAAAAAATGAAATCTACTTAAAAAAAATACCATTTCATATTGTAAAACAAATTATCAAAATTTAATTTGTAAAAAATCATTTTATTATTTATATAATAAAATGAAAATGTATTCATGGACACATTATTTTTGTCTATATCTTATATATTTATTTTTTCTTTTTATTCTTTTTACTTATCACATAGCATAATTTATAAACCTATTTTGTTCTCTTTCTAAGTATATAATAGATAATTAATACACATTTTTGTGTCTATAAATCATTACTTTTTTATATTGAACACCTTTTATCAATTATATTTTCTTTGTTATACAACTAACAAGTATGACATTTGAAAAAAATCAAAATTTTAAATAATTGCTAATTTAAAAATTATAAATTACAACTATAACTGTTAATTAAAAAACTTGAGGTAATATAAAAAATAAAAAACTACAATATTTTAGTTATCACACACGTATTCTATATTATCTATTATTTTAATAGTCACCTAAATAACATAAGTTTAAACTAGTCACCTAATAAATAACATAACATTGAAAATAATAACTTCAGATGTTTAAAAAATTAAATTATCATCAAAACTCAATTTGATCTAATGAATCTAACTGAATCAAGGATATATGTAAATCAAATATAGTTATAAGTTATATACAACTATATACAATTTAATCTCATAGTCACATTGTCTCAACCAATAATCTCATTTCATCATCAAAATTCAATGATTCAAATCTCAATTCAACAATAAAGTTCAATCCAACATTGGAACATCCTAGGGTTTAAAAGCTTTTAAGTTTCCATTCTCAATATTATCATTTCTACCTTATTTGAATATTCTTCATGGAAATGATTTCAAACACTTAAAAAAACTAGTGAAGTCTTGACATGCTTTCACATAATCTGATTAATAAACCCAAAATTTCACTATGAATCTAAAATAACAAAGATTGATTTATTATTCAACTCAACTCTTAATTGCAAGCATAAACATTAGAGGTGTCAATTTGGTCCTTAGTCCATGGGCCAGTCCTGACCCACTCTTCATAAAACTCATTTTAGGGGAGCCCCAAATGAGGGGGCCAAAACAAAGCCCCAGCCCCCAAGGCCTCTTTAGTCCGAGTTGTCAGGCCTGTCCAGGTCGTCGGTCCTAGCCGCATCGTCGGGCCCGTCTGGGTCGTCTGGCCCATCCTTGTTATCGGTTTCATTCAAGTCGCCAGGCCTGTCCGTGTCGTTGGGCCCGTCTAGATCGTCGGGCTCGTCTGGGTCGTTGGATCCGTCCGGGTCGTCGGGCCCGTCTGGATCGTCGGGCCTGTCCCACAAATAATAATATATTTTAAAAAATAATATATTTTTCATGTTTAAGATTAGAGTCCATGGGTCGGTCTTGACCCACAAGACTTTTGTAGAGCTTTTGGCCCTGTGAACTTCTTTGATGGGACTTTTTTTCAACATGGACTTTTTTGGTCCTAGCCTACATGGCCAAGGCCAAGCCCTATGGGCTAGGCCAAATTGACACCTCTAATAAAAATTCAGTCATAAATGCAACAAGAAAAATGTGAAAATTAAGGATGTGAGAGGAAAAATCTTACCAAAAGTAAATATGATGAGATCATATTGTCTTATAGTTTGTTGTCTTCTAATTTGTGTACTTTGATTGAAAAAAATTATAAAAATTAGTTGAAAACTCAAACAAAAAGTCACATATTTTATATTTAAAGAGGTAATAAATGAAGAGAAAATTTGGTTTGTATAATTTATAAGTTTTATAACTTCTAAATAATAAAATATTCATTCTTCATTTAATTTAAATTTTCTTTTATAATTTATAAAATAAGTGCCTTAAGTTTATGTTAAAAAAGTCAATCACATTTAAGTTGTACACTACTACTTTGAAAAATTAAATAAGTTCTTTATTTTAAAAAATAGATATTTTTTTACATAATATTATGACTTTTTAAAAATAAAAGACGATATAGTTATTACAAAAAGAAAAAGTAATTACGAAAAATACAATAAAGATGTGTACAATTTGATAAAAGAAAAAAGGCAACACATGTATGTTAGTGTAGGCTTAAAATTACTTCTAGTACTCCAAATTTAGGATACCTTATTATCTTTAAATTTTCAAAAATTAACTTTTTAATCCTTCAATTTTTCGAAATAAATTATATATCTATGACCTTAAAACAATGACACGTGAGCTTAAACCAGCTGCATGGATTCTTTAAAAATTATGAATTTTTTAAATTTGTTATTTTTCACGACATCAAAAATTTATCGTTAAACCTTGTGCCATTTTTATTATAAAAGATTGTAAATAGTTTAATTTCTAAATTTCATAAAATATCTTCGTTGGAGGCACTACTAAAATTTTTAATATTATATGAATTTTTTTTTTCAAATTTGTTAAAAAGAATTGTAAGAAAACACTTTTTTTTCTGCTATTTTTTTTAAGAATCTTAATTGGTAGGTAATTTTTTTGTGGGTAATTATTTCCTACAAAATTATTAAATTCATAAGTATTTCTTACAAAATTTATTGTAAAAAGTGTTTTATACAAAATATTTTGCAAAAAATTGGCAGCAATTTCTTGCAATTTTTTTTTCATAACAAAAATTTATAAATATTTCCTACGAAAAGAATTTCAAAATGAAATTGACAGGAAATATGAGTTTTTTTAGTAATGAGCATACTAATAAAACTAAAATAATATATTTATATGTTTGAAAGAAATTTTTCTGCTTACAATTAAATAAAATATTAATTAAAATACTACAAGAAAAACTTAAATAATGACCAAATTTAGTGACTAAAAATAATTAATCACTATAATGACCAATTTAGATACTAATTTATAAATTAAAAATTATTTGTAACTAAATTAGTTTCAAAATATTATAATTGGTTTCTAAATTGGTAACTAAAATAGTTTTTATTATGAATTAGTTTCTAAATTAGTCACTAACATTAGTTACCTAGGTTTTGATTATCAAAGAAATTGGTTTCTAAATTGAACTCTAAATAATCAATTAGAGACTAATTTAGTGACCAATTCATTTGGTAGAAAAATCTAGATTGTTAATGTTAGTGGCCAACTTAGAGACCAATTCATAATAGAAATTATTTTAGTTACCAATTTAGAGACCAATTATAATTTTTTGAAACTAATTTAGTTACTAATAATTTTTAGTTTATAAATTCGTATTTAAATTGGTCACTATAGTGGCTAATTATTTTTTGTCACTAAATTTGATCATTATTTAAGGTTTTTATTATAATGAAATGTGATACTATAATTTTTTGAAACTAATTTGTTACTAATAATTTTTAGTTTATAAATTCGTATCTAAATTGATTATTATAGTGACTAATTAGTTTTTTACATTTATTTAAGATTTTTATTATAGTGAAATGTGATACTAATAAAAATAAAAAAATATACTTATATTATTGGAAACATATTCTTCTGCTTACAATTAAATAAAATATTAATTAAAATGTGAATTTTATAAAAACTCAAAGAAAAAATCAACGTCTTATAAATGTAAGCCCAGAAAAAAAAAAATCTAGATTGGTTAATAATGTCAATGATTTCTTCTAATTTTAGTAACTACGACAAATTTTATTGCAAAATTGCAGAACTAAAATCTAGATTCTTTTTAATAAGAAAACAAAAATAAAATACTAAAGATTAAAAAACACCTAATTTTTTTATGTGTAATAATTTTAACTTCTACATATTTGTGTCTTTTATAAGCAAGCTTTACATATAAACTAGATAAACAAATGTAAATATACTAAATATGATAGTAAGTATACTGATGTTGAAATTGAGGATAACACCATTGATAATTTAAGATGACACTATTAATCTCATTTTCATTTTGTGTGTAACTCATACAAATCTAATATTTTATATCTTAAAACTACTTTCATTTTAAATTTTACTTTTCTATCAATTATTTTGTATTTTGAAAGGCAAAGAATGTATAAATGTTTCTTTTTTTTATTTATCCAATGGCATATTCGTTTAGTAAAATGAAAAAAAAGGGAAAATATATTCATTTGTATTTAGCGCATTGACTTTTAGCCTGAGTCAATCAATGACCATCGACTCAAGTTAGTATGTCATAACCTTCGATTTATCTCGATCTTCGACATGAGTCGATCTGAAATTTGATTCGACTCTTTTCAACCTCTAACTCATCCTGGTTCGTTTTGACCTTCCATCATTTTGACCTATTTCAACTTTCGACCATGACCCATCGTATATATCTTTTTCTAAGTCTGGTTGTCTTAAACTTCGGTCTAAAACAAATTGTAATGAAACTTTGATTAATATTTTTTATTTATTTGCTAAAGTTTTTATATTTAAGAATTCTCTTTTCTCTCATATTCTCTCTTTTGTCTTTTGGAATATTGTTACCTTCCTCTTAAGATTGTTATTTTTCATCTTGCATAATTGATAATATATTGTATTACGGAGGCTTGAAAATTCTTCTCATGTAAATTATACCACTTACATGAATTAAAGAGATCAAATGGAGAAGATGAATAAGTTGAATGATTTGGAAATAAAAGAAAAATAGCATTATAAAAAAAAGGATTAAATATATTTTTGGTCCCTCAAGTTTCAGTGAATTTTGGAATTAGTCCTTCATCAAAATTTTATACCAATTTAGTCCTTCATCTTTCAAAATGTGTGAATTTAGTCCTTTGAACCAAATTTTGTTAAGTTTATCTGATGTTTCAAGCGCATTTCATGATAGTATTTAAGTTAACATTGAAGCAAAAATGTGTCAAACAATGTAAATAATTTAAATACTATCATGAAATGCGATTGAAA
>Ga0214542_1012457_pt1 | contig 10946 bp, 8 predicted proteins | sample CNSS1metaG_FD_160096 | JGI IMG/M metagenome (GOLD analysis project Ga0214542, IMG submission 160096) | Root nodule microbial communities from cowpea collected in UCLA plant growth center, Los Angeles, California, USA - CNSS1 | ecosystem: Host-associated > Plants > Roots > Nodule | place: USA...
GTAAGTTTGGTAAAAGTGGCGTAAAAATTGATTTTAGTTGCATAAAATATTATTGGATATTCTAACGTTTGTTAATGCAGTTGGAATTTATTTTTGGTCATTAATAGTGTGGATTTAAAATATTCAACGTTACATAATAAGTCCAAAATCAGGAAATTCTGGAAAAGAATAAATTAGGAGCTAAATGCACCCCCAGATTTTATTTGCACACTCCTTCTAAAGTGGACCACCAAAAACCTGTTCTGCACCCCCAGTTTTCACTAAGTTGAACCCCTTCTACCACTTAAACTCCACTCAACCAGATCATGCCATGTGGCAATCCCCACCTTTTAAAATTAGCCAACCAGAACAAGCCACGTGTCATAATCCTCCACTCACCAAATTGACCAGTCAGATCTTGCCACGTCATCATCTCCTCCATCTCACACATGAAACCTTAACCCTAATTTTCTCCTCTCCCACCAGCACCACCGGCAGCCGCCGCCCTTCCACCGTCAACTCGCCGGAGTTCTGCCACCATCAAAACCACCGCAACTTCGTCCGCAACAGCAGCGAACACCACAGCGCAGCAGCAACGAGCGCATCAACACCACCGCACCACTTCGTTCACGCTCCAGCGAGACCAGCGCATTCATCTCCTTCCCACCGGCCACCATTCACGTTCCAGCACCTCCATTGCAGATCTGCATCTGCGAACAACAACATCAACACAGATCCGAACCATCGCTGCAACGCGCAAGCAGCCACGCTGGAAAACGATGCTGGAGCGAAGCCAACGCGAGCAACCACACTGCATCTGTAACGCACCAGATCTTCAAGCTACTACACTTGCGAATCCTTCATGCTGCCGCAACCATCTCGCGCGCCAGCAGCCACCGCAGTTCCAGCACGCACCAACACCAACAGCAACGTGAGTGCGAGCTTTCACCGCAACCAGTCATGGCAGTAGAAAACGCGAACCAGATCGGAGAAGCAACGTTTCCACCTTCGCGCCTCCATCATCTTCACAGATCTGCACCGTGCCGGAATCCATCTGCACCGCAGTTCCGTCACCACCAGACCCCTCGGACCACCATGAGCCACCACGCCAATCGCCGGAACAACGCCATCGCACCGCCGCGCCGTCAGATGCACAGCCAAGGGAGGAAGGAGAAGCAAACCCTAATTCTGGAGAGAGTCTCTGTGCCACGTGTCAGGCTACTATTGGACAATCCAATTGGTCAACTGGTCAACTCTGGTCAAATGGTCAAAGTCAGCAATCAACTCTGGTCAAAACTGCAAAAATGGTTAAATGAGAGGGGCAGAATTGGAAATTTGGCAGAAATTAAGTTGGTAATTAATTAAATAAAAATAAAAAATTTTAGCAACCGACAGATAAAGCCCAAAGTCCAGTTGAAGCCTATATAAAGAGACTTAAGGGAGCAGCGAGGGGACAACTTAGACACTTAGAACTCTCTGGTTTTTGCAAACATCGTCATCAATCACGTCTCTCATTCTCTCTTTTCTTTTATTTTCTTTCCTTCATCATATATTATCATGTATTCCATCAAAGCCATGAAGGGCTAAGCTTTTAGGGTTGATTCCACTGTAATTTCTTAACTGGATTCTGAGGTTAGATGAATTTATGTGTTTGTTATTTTAATTATTGTTGTGGTTTTTGTTTATCTATGTCCTTTGCTTCTTAATCGAATAGAAAATAATGGTTTTTGTTTAAATCCTTTGCTCATTCCCGACCGTGTTATTGGCACAAAATTTCAGGCGAAGAGAACTGTCCTCCACATTTTCCTTAAAGAAATCAGCTTTGTCCAAATCTACTAAGTCATTCCCCCATCGGAACCTCGTGACATAATCTCTTAGTTCATGAGGTGCCCACTCGTAACTAGGAATAAGTGGGAGATCCAACCGATCGCCTTCGTCGGCAAAATGAATCTTAACCTGGTTTCTGTCCTCACTCTTGGTCAGAGTCAACTTCTCCGACCATCGCTTTAGACCCCCCAACATCTTGCCTCGATAAGCTCTCAATCATGTTATTAGTATTTATATGAGTGAAACTGTTACCTGATGGCATCTCCTGATTGAGTGATCCTCATCCTGTAAAAGCGTTACTGAGAGGGACGAAGAAGACCCGCGTCCCCAAGACCCCCACCTTCCCGACCAAAAGACTTGTCCGAGCTCGACAAATTTACAATTGCCATTATTACCTAAAAAGCACAAACCGATCGACGCGAGAAGTAGAGAGAAGGAAAAAAGTGTGAAAATGACCCAAACCACATATTTTTATTTATAGAAAATTCAAAGGACACATGGCAAGACCAGAACCACACGATCAAGGGACGATCAACGACTCAGGAGACGCGACGCTTCGTATTTTGCCCGAGCAATATTCTTTTAAACCCTTTTCGCTCAACCTTCACCTACGCTCAAGGCTTGGGAGGCTTGTGTACCGTCGGGCCTAGTTGCTCATCTTAACTGAACGACCCAAGGATAAATGGCAAAGGCCGCCCGTAACGGCTGGTCAATACAATGGTCAGGATTGAAGTCATGGCTAGTTGATTTGGCAATTTCTTCGAAATAATAAGAGCTCAATAACTGAATGACCAAAGGACAAGTGGCCGAAGGCCGTCCGCGACGGCCGGGGTGACCTAACACCACATTTGCTTTGTCAATAGCTAACTAAAAATCATATTGATACCCTTTTTAATGTGTGCAACACCGGCTATGACTTGCCATTCTCAATCGGCTGTTAAGGCGCACGCATGGTCGCGACGATTGGGCGGACGCAGCACAAGAATCAGATAACTATAATTAAGGTAAAACAGATCAGTAAACAAGTTTAAAAAGCAATTGGGCCGCAATTAAGAAAACCTTAATCATAGACCCATATAAAAAACTATAAATAAGATCCCAAGGTAACTTGGTAAGGACTTTTACTTCACATTTATCACAACATTAATTGTTAATCTCGACCGAACTTAAATTGACTTAAGCATCAAAGCCTAATTGATAGGTACCCCGATAGTCTGAGCGGAAAGAAGAAAGAGAATCGAACAAAAGGAAAAAGGACCATCATGCGACGATGAAGAGAAAAGAAAAAACAAGTGAGTGTTTAGATAGACGCTCTATCCTTATATCCGAAACAAATTTCAATGGAGAGTTAACAATATTTTAGTTATCTATATATATATATGATGCACATTTGTGCATTTATATTAATTTCAATTAAGTATATGACTTTCCATTCAATATTTCGCTTTTGTAAAAGGAAAGATGTGCCATAATCGAAGTCACCCCTAAGAAAGAGAATTGAAATATTATTCTGAGTTGTGAGATCGTGATTCGTTCCAAATTTTACTAAAGAGAGAATTTATTTTCAATAAGACAAACATATAGTATAATCTAAACTATTGCATAAGGTTTTTTGGACTTGGAGAGGCTCTTCATAGAGGAGCACACTTTGGTTGACTATTGCAAGTCAAAATGCGCATGGTACACCTTGTCCACTAAGGTTAATGACTTCTTGGTCTTTCATCTTTGGAGAGAGTATTGGTCATGTGGCATGTTTTTAATGGAGAAGATTTCTCCTTATTAGTGACCATGTGTCACTCTTTCAATGGAGAGGGTTTCCACCTTGGTAGTGGCCACATATTCTCCTAATGGAGATGATTTTACCTTAGTCTTCTAGTTAAAAAATTAGGGTTTTATTTCTATAAATTTGGAGACACCTTTAGAATTGTTTTAGGCTATAAATAAAGGTGTCTTTGTGTAAATCACCTTTAAATTTAAGTATTTTAATACTACCAAAACTGTACAAAATTTTAGTACTTATTTTCTAGTTTTTTTCTTATAAAAATTATCTTCTTATTTTTAACGCATAATTAGTGAAACAATTATTTCTTGGAATGAGCATCGGTCATTATCTTGTATAATACTAATCATTATTAGTTTTTGACTTATCTATTATCTAGAGTTGTGAGGAATAGGTAGAAAAGAATGCGAATTGGGTAGTTACATTTTGCACTCTCATGCTTTCTTCCTACACTTTCATGATGGTTTTGGAAATATTCAAAAAGTATAACTGTCCATGCTTTATATTGGAATTCAAAATTTATTATGGATCATATATTCTAAATATATTTTTAGGCCTAGAAATATACTATGGATCGCATAATCCATAAAGAAATTATAAATTATGTAACCTATAATATATTTTTGAAATTTTAGGTTCTATAATAAAAAAATGGATTTTGAATTATGTAATACAGAACGATTTCTATATTTCCATATTTCGTTATATGAAACACGTTTATGAATACATAACCTAAAATATATTTTTGGATTACGTAATTTAGAAACATACTTCAAAGTATACAACCTGAAACGTATTCGAAATTACATATTGTGATTGTGTAATGCAACATATTCCAAATTATATAATCTCAGATACATTTTCAATTATGTAATCTATAATATATTTTTCCACCTAAAAAAATGTAGTTAAAATTATAATCCTTTTTCTATTATTTTATTGGTTCTCAGTAAATTAAAAAGGGCAAAACCAACCCGCTTGTTCTTTTTTCAGAAACCCTTTCAGTTTTCACTCTATTCTTCTCTCAACTTTTTCTACTATTCCAAGCCACTATTCTTCTCCCCTTCTTACTCTCTTCTTTCCTTGAAACATAAGTTGAGTTAGGGCTAGTGTGGAGTTTCTCATAAAGCTAAGCAAACGTCTTCTTCTTTGTGTAAGTCAAAAACTCCAAACTTTCGTTCCATATTTTTGTTTTCAGTTTGGAGTCTTGTATAAGAGCTTCATTTTTGTCTCCTTGTGCTCTTACGTTTCAATTTTTTGGGTTCTTTTGGGTGTGGTGCTCATCTCCACCCAGTGCTTTCTTTCTATCAAGAGTAGTAACAGTTCAAGGTGAGGGAAGCTAAACCTTACTTTTTGCATGATGTTGATGTTGTGTTTGGTAGCTCATATTGATTTGTTGATGTTGTTCTTTGTGGATGTGAGATGAAATATTCCTAATTTCATTTTTGGGCACATACGAGTTAGAAAAATTTGGGGTTTTTGTTGAATGAATGTGATTTAAGATAAATTTGATGGAAAGTGAGACTATAACATGAAATTGGAAATGTTTCTGACTTACAAAGGGCTTAAAATGGGTTTTAGGTTTATTTGACGCTGTCAAATTATAGAATTCGTGTTTTTGCGTTATGTAGACTCGTTGGGCGAACCCAATATCTAGCTGGGCGAGCCTAATATCTAGTTGGGTGAACCTAATATCTCGATGGGCGAGTTGAGCTTTTCATCTCTGGCTTATCTCGCGAAATTTTGAATTTTTGCTTCGTTAGATTGATTCTTTTTGCATCGAGTTCTTGATTTAATTCACTTGATTGTAAGAACATAATTTTTGGATTTTTGTACAAGTTGCAGTTTTATTTTTAAAAACTCCCAACCGATTTGCATATGTGTTGTTAAGCTATTGTGTTGTATATTTGGTGACTATGTGAATGCGTGGGGATGATATAAACTTTTGGAATATAATGATGTACTAAACTGTGATGATGACCTTGTCGATGGATATGTGTATTCTACATTGATGATATAATGTATGAGACTTGACTTGGTATATTTTTGTAAAATATGTGATTGTTTTGATATTTGAAATTTGAAATGGTGATTATTCTAATATAATATGTGGAGTATGTGAGGATTTCATGGAGAAATCCCTTTGGTGATAAAGTAGTGCATGTAATGACTTAAGGGTTCAAGTAAGGTTATATCATGACACTCTAATTGATTAGTCGGTGTAACATTCTACTCGAATATTACTAATTTAAATGATTAAAATAGTAGGAAATACTAAGACTACATCTAATAAAAATCTTTTTCTAAAAGTGCGGGAAATTTAAACTTTATTATAAGCGCCACAATAAAAAATCCATAAGTCCAACTCAACATTTACAAATTTCAAGAACTAATTATAAATAATTGTTTACAAAATAGTAAAAATGGTCCATAAAAAGTTTCCCATGCTAGCCCCTCTTCGGCTTTGAGCATCCACATCCTCATTTGCAACAACATATGCTCTCGTGTAACAAGTTACACGATCATTGCCACACACATGCAAATAGGGTGAGCTCAAAATAAAAGAAATAACAGATAATACAATGAAATTTAAATCCTGGTTATTAAGTTAAACCCACGACCCTTCTGAAGACTACCATCCTCAAACACTAGCATCTTGATTGTAGACCCTCTGATGATATCTTAAGATGACTCTTGCTACCACGAGCTCCAACCCCCAACAAGTTATACCTTCAAGGCCAAAATCCATGTTTGTCAGTTATCACCTAGCGATGATGGATATTATGGTGGGTTTGGGAACGGAGCGGATATGATTACATTATCAATCAACATGATCAAGCATACTATTAAAAAAACAATAATAATTAAATAACACACAAATGGCATACATAGGACTTGAACCCAAGTCTTCTCACACAAATAAATACTCTCAACCACTTAAACTAGTACTTTTCCACGTCATATCAATCAATATTAAATGTCATAAAGGCTCCCGCATTTATTAATTAATTAATTATTTAATTAATTAAATTCCACGGGTCTTATAGTGGTGGCCTCTACTGTTCTACAAAGTCATTGTCAATGGGTTCATCCTACCACACACAAGGTTAGCCTTCAAACATCTAAGGCCATTATCCTGCCAAAGGCTAAGGCCTCCTGCTATTATCACCACTTGAGTCAGTTCGCTCTATGTGAGACTAACTAACTCTTTAGAGTTTAGGATGCAATCCTTACTTGAATCTTTACCTGATTATATACACTACAACACCACCATAAAATCTCATCAAAAGTTTCATGAAATTACGTTTATCTCAATCCACAGCCAGGTTTCTCATATAAAACCACATTGTATCTCACACACTATTACATCATACCAAGGCCCATCCAACCAATCAAGATCCATATTTCATTCATGCCAAACCTAACCAACCATGATTCATGACTTTATTCCTACCAAGCTCATCAACTCCAGTCCATAAAATTAAATAATACATGCATATTCACATACTTCATGCATTAAACAGGGTAATCCAATCAATCATGCAACCAATAATCGAAAACATGGAAGAGAACAACATTAGAGCATGTTCCTGCACCAGTTTTGCTCAAGCCATAGGCCCTCGCTCAAGCGAAAGGGGTCTTTCGCTCAAGCTATAAGCTCTGGCTTAGGCGAGACTGCCAATAGAAAGCATTGGAGGCTCTGCGAGTTCTCGCTTGGGCGAGACCTCCTCGCTTGAGCGAGATTGCTCTTCGCTCAAAGCCAAGATCTCCCTCTTGAGCGACAACTCAAGCAGAGAACCACCAAGTTTCCACGAATTCTCGCTTAAGCGAGACCTTCTCTCTTGGGCGAGATGATTTGTCGCCCAAAACGAAAGCTCTTCGCCTGAGTGAGAACTCGAGTAGAAATCAGGCGAGCTTTTGCTATTCTCGCCTAGGTGAGACAAGCCTGCTTGGACGAAAATACCAGTTCTCGTCATTGTTCATACATACAAGTCAGAAAATCAATCCAAAACAACGTCAAGTTTAGTCTCAATCAAACACATCAACTAGGCATTTTTAACATGAAACAGAAGCAAAAACGACCAACATACTACAAAAACGTGAAAACCCTAGCTTCCCTTACCTTGATAAAAGCTAGTCAAATGCAACAAGGCCCTAAGGAAAAGCACTACAGCACCAGGAACATATTAAGGAGTTGAAAAATGCATACAAGAACGAAGATAGGGTTATAAGGATAAAACCTATACAGTACTGACACACTCACGATGAAAAAGGACGAAAAAGGGTGTTCGACTTACTTGGAGAAGGCTTTTGAGTGGCCGTAGGGAAACTGACTCAAACCCTAGCAGAGCTCTGTTAGAGAAAAGAGAGAATGGGGGAAGGGGAATTGTCTTGCGAAAATAAGCAAAATGAAAGGAACAAGTGGCTGTAAGGAGGTCTTGGGGCACCCTATGGACTGGCCCTAGGCCCAACAGATCTCATACATGAAGAGCAGAAAAATTGAGTCTTTTATATATATATATATATATATATATATATATATATATATATATATATATATATATATATATATATATATATATATATATATAATTCATAAATGAATTTTGGATTGTATAATTTATAATATATTTTCGAATTTTAAGATTTTTTTTATCCATAAATGTATTTTGGATTATGTAATGCATAGTAAATTTTAATATTTTCATACACATGGATCATAATCCAAAATAAATATTTTGATTATGTAATTCATAAATATACTTTAGATTATATAATCTGTAATATATTTTCAAATTATAAAATCTGAAATATATTTGTAATTATATAATATAAAATAAAGTATATTCTAAATTATATTATTTTGAATTACAAATATTTAAAGTATTACAAATTTACAAATTAAATTAATTAGTTTCCTATTAATTCATCAAACATGTTAGGCCTTGTGGGATAGAAAAGGTCAAATGCCGTGAAGCTTAATGAAAGTTTTAATTGCGAATAACTTTTGGCAATGTTGTCTTTAGTCTATCCCTCAGCGTGTCTCACTACTATGACTTTATTGTCCAGGGAGACACTGCTTAGAGCTTCACATGCGTGGAACTTGACCTGTGGTGTTTGGCAGTTAAATGCGATTAGAACAAATTATATTCCAAATTCTGATTATTTTTTTAGATCAGAAATTGATATATTCTCCGAACTTTATAGGATGAAATTGCCGGATTATGAAGGTAGAGAAAGCTTGATTAAATTTCTCAAAACTTATTCAGAGATTTATTTATTTATTTATTTATTTAAGTTCTTTTTTCTTTTCATTTCCATTTCCATCGAAGTGAAAGTTTATTTAAAAAGTTCAAATCTTATTTTAGTTCTTTAATTCTTATAAAAAAATTAATTAAATTTTTAATTTTTATTTAGCCTTCTAATTTTTAAAAATATCTAATTAGATATTTTCATACTAAACTTTCATTAAAATCATTCTACTTAAAATAAAATAGAGATGGAAATTATATATACACTAATTGATGTAATTGATTTAAACTTCAAAAAATAAAAGACTTTATATCTCCACGTCGTTAGGATAAATTTGGAAACTAGTTTGGATATACATGGTATGGGAAAGAGTAAAAAGATAGTGTGAACAGGGAGAAAAGTCAACGAAAGGAGGGGCACTTTATAATTAAAAATGCGAGGCAATAATTAGAGGAAGAAGGGAGAACAGCATTTTCATAATCACATTTTGAAGAATGGAAAATGAAGGGTGGGATAGGTGTTCTTGGTCTGCACGCACTCTGGTATCAATATTGGCTACAATAATTATCCTACTCCAACCAGATTACGGCATCGCTAAGCGACACCCACCCTGTCCTACTTCATCATGCGGCCAAATTCGCAACATAAGTTACCCATTTCGGCTCAAAGGCGACCCAGGTCAGTGCGGCGACCCAAGGTATGAGTTAGATTGCGTTAACAACGCCACTCTCTTACTAACCTTGTTGTCGGGAAAATACCATGTAAGAGATATCGACTACAACCAATACAGAATGGTTGTGATTGACCCGGGTCTAGAGGAGGAGGGCAATTGCTCCTTCATCCCTCGCAATTTCTTAACGGATCGTAATTTCGGATCACAACCGTTCAATTATGATTACTGGGTAATGGTGAGAGTAGGGTACTTGAACTGCGTGAATCCTGTGAGTGACGATCCACGATATGTTAAGGTGGAGAGGAGTGGATGTGGCAGCGGAGGGCACGTGTACGCTGTATTGGACGAGCCTTATGCGTATAGTGTGCAGGACATGAAGGTTGGGTGCGATCTAATGGTGGCTACTCTTTGGACACCGAAACAGAATGTTACCTACGCTTGTGATAGGAAGAACACCGAGACTATGTGCTCTCCAAGGGAGTTTGAAGTGCTTGAAAAATCACCGGCGGGGAATGTTACATACGATGATATCCATCGCATAATAAGTGAGGGATTTTGGTTGTCCTGGTTGCCCACTGTTTGCGAGAAACAATGTGGAAGGGGGGTGATGTGTCAGATTAGCAATGAGTCCAGAGGAGAAGTCTTCTGTATGAACCATTACTGTAATTACGCCTACCACACCCACAAGTGCGGTAAATTATCCACTTTCTCTATCCTTTTATTCCTTATTATTTCTATTACTATGCCATTATTTTATTTTATGATTTTTTAGGTTTAAAACACATTATATTTTATACTATTCTAGAAATCAAATATATACTGATTTTAATTTTAAAGTTATAAATTTAAGAACATGCACTTCCAAAATTTTTTAAATTATAATATAAAATATAATAAACTTATTAAAACTCCTTCTTGTATTAACAATTAGATTTTTTTTTTCTAAATATGAACGATTAAAATTACTTTTTTTACTAATTCTACTAATTCACTTTTTTTATCATTTCAACAATTTCACTTCTTTTTTAATTTCATATTGGATAGTGTTGGTGTTGCAGTGGGTTGAGGGGAGGTGGTGGTAAGGCGATCAGCTTGTGTGGTATGATAAAAAGAGAAATTGTGAGAAGTAGGGATGGCAACGGGGCGGGGCGGGGACGGGTTTCACTATCCCATACCCATCCCCGCATAAAAAATTCATCCCATCCCCATACCCAAACCCAATGGGTATCAAACTTTTTTCCCATCCCCATCCCCACCGGGTAACGGGTATAATCTCGTACCCATACCCGTACCCATGTTCTAACTATTTCAATATTAATTTTTATAAAAGAAAAAAAATTACGGTAAAGAAAACATAATATTATGAAATATTCAATATTAGGAGGATTTTCTTCGATGCCAAATACATTAAAATAAATTATAATTGTTTATATT
>Ga0214542_1012467_pt1 | contig 10932 bp, 3 predicted proteins | sample CNSS1metaG_FD_160096 | JGI IMG/M metagenome (GOLD analysis project Ga0214542, IMG submission 160096) | Root nodule microbial communities from cowpea collected in UCLA plant growth center, Los Angeles, California, USA - CNSS1 | ecosystem: Host-associated > Plants > Roots > Nodule | place: USA...
TTTAATATTTTATGATATAATTAAATAAGATAATTATTTAAAAATATCAAATAAAATATCTAAAGATATATTTTTCCCAAATTATCTTCTATCATAAAGATAAAGAAAACTGCAAGGTCCAATTTTTGTTGCTCTCTTCTTAGTTTAGCCAAACTTCTTCACTTTTTCAAGCTTTTCTTGTCGTCTTCATGCAATGCTTGGCTTGGATTTTTGTGATTTTGATAATTTCTTATTCTTGGATGTATCTTTAAGGTGTCATGAAACTTTAACCATTTTATTTCCACACCTCCATGAGTTCAACTTAGCTGCAGTTACACTAACATACCTCAAAATATCCAAAGAACATTTATGCAACTAAAAAGCTACTTTTAACATGTTTTTGTATCTCATGCTCAATAAACCCAATTATAGGAAATACTAATTAAATCAATCTTTAAGCACATAAATTCAATTAAATACCCATAATTAAACATTAAATGAGGGAAAAAATATGCACTTATCATAACCACACACTTATCGTTTTGCACTCCTGGGCAAAATTGAACAATTTCAAAACTTGTTCTGAGGTATTTTATTTCACATCAACACTGGATCAAAGGAATGAACCTTACTTGAGACAAATCAATATTTTAGAAATCAAGTTACCATGCATAAACAAACGGAAAGATTCTATTTTTCACACATGAGTTAATCTTTTGAATTCACAAGACAATCAATTATGAAAGAAAGCACTCAAGTTAAACATGTATTTTCTCACCAAAATTCGCTCAAGTGTTTTGGCTTGTGTTTTCACTCAAAATACTCATGTAAGTAAGCACTCATAATACTTAACAAGACTCTAATATTCATAAACTTTCAGAAAACATGCATTCAAAGATCATGAGGACTTTTTACAAGTTATAATGGAGTCAAGGCAAAGGTAGGAAAAATTTTAGGATTTTTGAAATAGTAATGTAGGAAGAATAATGAAGCATAATTTAAAAAACAACTCTTTTTCGTTTATTGCTTGTTGCTCTCTCTTTTTTTAGAAAGCAATTTTTTTTTTTCATTTCAACACTTTTTCATCAAATATTTTTCCTTTTGCAATTTTTATTAATTTGTGGGTGAGGTACTCACCCACACACTTTATTCCTCAACGAATCCTAAAATAATCCACTAGCTCCTTTCTTTCTTCCTCAAGTAAGGAAAAACATGGTCTTTTTCTTTTTAAGGATATGCAATAGGCTTAAAACAAGAAATAGAGGTATAAAAGCACAAAGGGACTACCAATGGATTAATATGAAGGTGGGCTTATTTGGCCAAGTAGCTAGAAACAAGAAATGCCTCAATCATATCAAATCATGCATATTCACCTAAGTTGCAAAACAAAAGAATCAAGATAAATATTTGAGTATAAACAAGCATGAGTAAATCACTCAAGAAAATAAGAATGACACATAATGGTCCATCCTTTGCATTAAGGCTCAAGACTCACGAGGTCAAACTCTTTCACAAAAGATTTAATCAAGTAATTCTCAAATCAACTCAATTAGCAATTCATAGAAGCAAACCACTCATATCAACATGACTTTAACTTTTCCAGAATTATGATCATCCCAATTATTGAATCAAATCCTAAAAATCCAATGTCAATATGTTTTATTGAAAACATGGAAATATTTTTGGTGGATTTCTTATGAGACATATTGTTTAAAATTTCACTTAGTAAAAAGTTACTACTTTCACAATTTTCTCAAAAATAAATCACAATTTTATTTTTTTAAATGAAAAAAAAACAAAAAATAGAAAAAGGAAAATCCTACCTACAGTTTGTCTCCCCCACACTTATTTCAAAAAAATGTCCTTGATGGACTTATTTTGGGGAGGAAACGAAAAAATTTGTGACTTCTGGCTCAATCTAGCCATATGTAAAAATTTATTTTCTTTAATTTTACAAAGTACAAATCAACTTGTACCATTTTTTTAATTTTTACATTTTTATTTTTATAAAAACTAAAAAGAAAAACACATATTTTGAATTTTTTTAAATTTTTCACTAAAATTAAAAACAGAAAACAAATATGCATTCAATTTAACTTTTCTATCAACAATGATTTCAAAAGAATTTGAATCTAAGCTTTTTACCTGTTGCAGCAACCTTCCTTCTTTTTCTGCAGCCATGTCAACAAAGATAACCACTGAAAACTTATTTGCATCATTCACATCAACAAACTTGATGTGTGGAGTGTGTGGCTTCAACTCAATTTGAGCATCATCAGGTGCATTCGGATGGTTAATAGGATCATTAGTAATCCTCATAATCTCACCTTGTGAGCAAAAATCTGCACTTGAAGTAGTTGAATTTGTTGCTTCATCATTAACCAAGTCAGTTGCAATAGTTGATGCTTCAGCTGCATCTTCGAATATCGTTGGCTCTTCAACTGCACTTGGTTCCTTAATTGTATTGTTCTCACAACTTTGATCCTCAAAAAGATCATCTATACTCGTATCATAATCAATAGATAAAACTTTATATTCACATTGAGCATTATCAACATATCCATCAGTAGATATGTATGTGTGAGAATCTTCAATTTCTTCATCAGCAACATCTTTAGCAAAATTGACATGTCCATCAGTAGACATATTACTATGAGAATCATTATATCTATTAGTAGATATATCAGTGTGATGTGATTCTGGTGTTGGTTGATCTAACATTTGAATCGTGTACTCATTCACATTAGTGCTCAATTGTTCCATCCTTTGATTCATGCTCCTTAACATTATCATTTCATCCATTTGCTCAACTATCGTCTTCATAAGTTTTTCTAAGGTGGCCTCCATAGCTTTGTCTTTCAGTAGTTGACTTAAATCTTTCGACATTTGTTCAGCTCTAATGGCCAACTTTAGAAGCATATATTTTATTTCATGACGAAGTGCTCTAAATTCTAGGATTTCAGCAAATCTCGGATGGTATTGGAGGGAGGTATTAACAGTACAAAGTAATTCTACAAAGTTGTTGTTACTTGCATCCCCAATCATGGCATACAATGCTTTATCATTTCCATACCATTTTTGCTTAATATCTTTGCATCGTTGATCAGCTCGTAACTTTTCATCTATTGTGTCTAATTTCTCTCTTAGTCCATCCATTAATAATACAACTTCCTTATAGGATGGTTCATTGATTGTTGTAACTTGTTGTGATGATGCATGTTGTTGTTGTTGAGAACCAAATGGAACATATGATGACCGAGGTGGACACTCAGAATATGGGTTTTGCTCATGGTATGATGGTTGCTCATATTCCACAAAAGATGATCTAGGATATAGATCATTCAGTTGACGTATAGTTAACCTACTTAAATCAGGTGCAGAAGTAGGTGTAAAAGTTTGCTGCTAATAATCAAATGGATCATGTGGTTGCTGTGGATAATAATTATAGTTCACTTGAAAATCACACTGTTGATTATTTTCATTTGAAAAACTATTTTTCATTTTTGAGAGAGGTTTTATGAAAAGAAATAAGTTGAAAAGTTGTTGGATAGACTTCCAGGAAAGAGAGGTGTGTCTCAATGGACAACTTAAGTACCTTATCTTTCCTTAGCCAAAGTGTTTCCTAACTAGTTTCATAAATTTCGAAACAAAATTCCTCAAACGAAAACTATGCTTAAAAAAAATAAAGTAACTAAAAAAAATAACTAAAGAAAATAAAATAAATGTTAGAAAAAATTGAGAAAAAAATGTTAGTGATAAACAAAAATTAAAATCAAAAAGAATAAAATAAAATAAAAATAAGAACTAAAACGATAAAAATTCTAACCGTGTTTCCCAACAACGGTGCCAAATTTGATAACGTTGTCGTCAAGCGATCAAATTAATACTACTTATCTATAGCAAATTCAGTATTGCTAAGATAGTAGTTAAGGAAATAGAAAGGGTAAAGTTAACCTTAAGTCGTCTCCCAACGACCACGAAATTGATTTTTAACAAGTTAGTTCTTATAAAATCTATACAAAAGAGTTAGTCAAATAAAATAATAAAAATATGAGAGATAAACAAAGAAAGAAGTAGAATTGAAAAGATAAAAAAAAAATAAAATAGAAACAATAGTAAAGAAAAATAGGTTGATTCCACTGCTTTTTCAAAATATGATTCATCATTGGTTTTCTAAAGATTATTGTTATTGATTTCTTGTTTAAGATTTCAAATTAATCAATGTAACTTCTCAATTAATTTGTTACTGTTCTTACTTTTAATCAAAGTAACTTCTCAATCAAAAGCAAGAACTTTGTAGATTAATCATAGTAAATTTAACTAAAGTAACTTCTCAATTAATTTGTTGTTGTTCTTACTTTTAACCAAAGTAACTTCTCAATCAAAAGCAAGAACTTTGTAGATTAATCATAGTAAATTTAACTAAAGTAACTTCTCAATTAAAATTTAAAAATCCTTATACTCATACGATTGTTATGTTATGTAGATTTAACACCATGCTAACTTGCTACAATGTAAAAATCATTATTTTTACTAAATTAAGAACCAAAAGACATAAATGAAAATAAATCACAACAAGAATCAAAAGAACAAAAAAAATTAATTGATCTAACCTCAGAATCCAGTTAAGAAATTACAATGGAATCTAGCCTTCCATGAAATACAAAATAAAAGAAAAATAGAAAGAAGAATAAAGAGAAAAAGGAAACAAACTTAGGCCCCCCTAAGGGTTCCAAAACTCCAAAGTCCCGAGCTTTTTTTTTCTTCTACTCCCTTTGTCTCTTTATATAGGACTTAGACTGGTTTTTTTGTTGCTAAAATTTCTCAAATATCTTTTAAAATAAAGATAAAGATAAATATTTAAAACTATTTGGAGACATATAGACTATTTAGCAAATATAGTTGGTTAATAATATCGATATCTAATATAATTAAATAAATAAATTAATTAAAGATATATGATAAATTATCACCAATTAATATTTGTATTAATTTTCCAAGTCAACCCTTTGCAATCTCCTTAAGTTATCTTCTAAATAATCCAATATCTTCGAGATATATTTGTTTGTTGTGGAACTAAAAAGATTCAAGAAGATCTTGTCATATTTAAAAAGATTTGGTAGTTATTATCTTTTAATATTTTATGATATAAATAAATAAGATAATTATTTAAAAATATCAAATAAAATATCTAAAGATATATTTTTCCCAAATTATCTTCTATCATAAAGATAAAGAAAACCGCAAAGTCCAATTTTTTGTTGCTCTCTTTTGGTTTAGCCAAACTTCTTCACTTTTTTCAAGCTTTCTTGTCTTCTTCATGCAATGCTTGGCTTTGATTTTTGTGATTTTGATAATTTCTTATTCTTGGATTTATCTTTAAGGTGTCATGAAACTTTAACCAATTTATTTCCATACTTCCATGAGCTCAACTTAGCTGTAACTGCACTAACACACCTCAAAATATCCAAAGAACATTTATGCAACTAAAAAGCTATTTTTAACATGTTTTTGTATCTCATGCTCAATAAACCCAATTATAGGAAATCCCAATTAAATCAATCCTTAAGCACACAAATTCAATTAAATAGCTATAATTAAACAGTAAATGAGGAAAAAAATACGCACTTATCAGGTACATATGGATTTTTACGCAAAATGAAATTAAGAATGATGAAATTGCTAGATACAAAGTACAATTGGTTGCTCAAGGTTTTCAAATAACTTGATATTGATTTGTGAAAAGACATATGTAGTGTTATTGGATGCAACAATATTGCAATATTTGATTATACTAGCTGCATAACAAGGTCTGCATTTGCATCTAATGGATGATGACCTATTTGTACGGTTCACTTGAAAATGATACTTATATGAAAATCCTTAAAGGATTTAATTTGCTAAACAAGGCAATTTTTAAAGAGGGTTATTCGATAAAATTGAACAAGCCCTTTTATTGATTAAAGCAATCAAGACATGTGTGGTATAACTGTCTTATCGAGTACTTGTTAAAGGAATGGTATAAAATGACCCTATTTGTCCTTGTATTTATATGAAAAGTTCCAAAAATGGATTTTCCATAATGGTTGTTTATATAGATCACATAAACATTGTTGGAACTCCTAATGAGCTCACAACGACAATTGATTGCTTAGAGAAAGAATTTGAGATGAAGGATCTTTGAAGGGTAAAGTTTTGTTTGAAATTAGAAATGGAGTATTTAAATAAATGTGTTTTTATACATCAAGAGGCTTATAAAATTAAGGTGCGTAAAATGTTCTAAATGAACAAGTCACATTCATTATGCACTCTAATAGTTCTAAGGTCGTTAGATGTTTATAAAGGCTCTTCTTAGACCTCAGGAAAATGATGAAGATCTTCTTGGTCCAGAAGTACCATATCTTAGTGTTATAAAAGCACTAATGTATCTTGCTAATCATACTTGACCTGATATTGTATTTGTTGTAAATTTTTCAAGCAAGATATAGTTCTTCACTACAATGGATTGGAGTAAAACATATACTCTGTTACCTTAAGGGTACTACAAATATGGAATTATTTTATCCAAATGATTCAAAATCAAATCTAATGGGTTAATCAGAGACATGTTATTTATTATATTCTCACAATGTCACAATGGTTTATCACAAACAAGATATTTGTTCACATGTGGTAGCATAATGATTTCATGGCAATATGTGAAAGAGGCCATAACAACAACATCATCAAAATCATGCATAATTCTTAGCATTACATGAGGTAAGTAATGAATATGTTTAGTTAAGGTCTATAATTCAACATGTGCGACAAACTTGTGGTCTATCCTTGAGAAGAATGGAATCAATAACCATATATGAAGACAATAGTGCATTGTTCAATTGAAAGGATGATGTAGAGATCTAAAAGATTTGTTCATGTGAAAATCTAGCACATTTATTTATAAAGTCTTTGCCAAGGAGAACTTTAGAGCGATTGGTTCACAAGATTGGACTTCGTCTTCTTAATGATGTAAGTTTACATGAGGGGGAGAAATAAAAGATGTAAAACACAATATTATATAGAATGGCGTACTCTTTTTCCTTCACTATGTTATCATCCCAAAGGGTTTTTCCTAATAAGGTTTTAACGAAGCACATTCTTTTATCCATGACACCCAAAGGGGAGTGTTATGAATTGATGGTCGTCCATTGATTTGATGCAGTTACTCATATGATTAATATAATTGATACTCATACGATTCATTACTCTTTATGTAAATATTTGTATTAACTAGTTGATTTGTTTCCTTTATGAATTACATGTTGTATCTGTAAATAGGACTTTTTCCTATCAGTAATAATGTACAAAAAAGTTGCTTCCCATTCTTTCAATCTCTATTCTTCCTTTTTTTTTCCTCCTCTATTATTAGCTTTATTTTATAATACCAGTGCAGGAAGGGGAATATCAACCACAATCAAATATGCACCTGAAGATCAATACAAAATACAATTGACAAATATTCATAAATTTTAAGATATATATATATATATATATATATATATATATATATATATATATATATATATATATATATATATATATATATATGCACTACTAGAAAATGATTAATCTTCTTAAACTATCCAACTGGACAATTCAAGATTGAATACATTTAAATTATTAGTATTGTCTCCTTTTAAATTATATCTTACAAAATACAATTTTTACGGAAAAAAAAATTTGGAGACAATAAATAATTATCGTATTCAATCTCAAACAGAAAACTAAGGCTAACACGATATATTTAAGCATATAATGAATAACATATCTAACATCCAAATAAGTGGCATAAAAAAATATAGACTCACATTAAAATTAAAGGTTAGTAGATTATGCACTTGCGAGCATGACACGTGAGCAACAATAAAGATACAAAAGGCGTTTTCATGCCAATTAGGTGCACTACCAACCGCTAGCACTCCCAACTTGGTGCACACTACAACGTTTGAATAAATATTACTTGCAAAACAGATAATATTCCAATCCATTACAATAAACTACATGGACTTTCTCTTCCAACCATCTTTCATTTCACTAAATTGCCCAAAACATATAACATTCATGCCACCACCTTCAATGCACAAAAACGAATAATAAACCCAAAGCACATAGACAGTAATATGAAAAACAAAAATATCACAGAATCACTCACTAGTGGAATTTAAATTCAGTAATATGTGGGAAATAGAGAACTGGCGGAAGAAGCACCACGAATTCGAAGAGGACTCGCTATCGTCAAAGCAAGGAAGACAAAACAGAGCTGCTACCACTGCACACCACTGCGTCATGCGGAGCCACTGCCCTCGATGGAAAACCCACCACCAGAGCCGCCGCTGACGGGAGGAAGAACCACCCAACACCACCGTTGTTAACAACGCTACCACCACAACCACCGTTCACCGTCGCGATGAAGAACCCATTGCAGAGGGCGAGCCGAACGCGAAGTCGTAGAGTGGAGAAGAAGAAAGCAGCGCGCAGGGGAGGAAGAAGGCGAAGCTTTGCACGAAAAGGTTTCCCCAATAAATCTCTAAATTAAACTTTAGGCCTCAGTTCTAATTAATAACCGAAGCATATAACCTTAGGCCTCGGTTAAAATTCCACCCAAGGCATATAAGGTCCCATTTTGGCCTTGTTTGTTTTAAACTCGATGCCTGTAACTTCCACCTAATTAATTAATAATAAAATTTGAATATTTGCATAGGTTTAGGCTTCGGTTATTTTTTAACCAAAGCCTATAGGTTCCCAGTTTCTGTTATATGCTTCGGTTTACTTGCAACCGAAGCCTATAACATTTAATTAAAAAAATGACACCGGATTTTGATAGGCTTTCGGTGCGCTGGAACCGAGACCTAAGGCTGAGGTAAGAAGCGAAAACTGCACTAGTGTAACAACTTATATATTTTATACAAAATCATTTTTAAATGAAAAAATGAATTTATGTAAGTAAAATATAAAATTTATATTTAGTTTAACAAACAAATATCATAATTATTTTTATGAGAACATTTAAACTAATGTTTATGCAATTAATATATTTTAATTACTTAAAAAGGATAAATATTAACATTAATTAAAGAATATTAGTTATAAATTTAATATAATTAAGTGTTTATTAAATTTAATCTTTGATACAAACATATGCATTACAATCTCATTTATAATTTTCATTAAGAACTTTAGATATTTAAAAAATAAGTCATCGTTTCTATATAATTTAAATTATAAAACTTTTACTAAAAGTATAAATTAAAACGTATATATTTTAAAAAAATAAAATTATAGTTGTATTTAATTTTTTAATATACGGTTACACATGTAATCATAATACTTGATGTAAATTTTTAACTACATAACATTAAAGTATTATATGGTAATAAAATTTCTTAATACATATTCTTAATTTGGGTTGTTCTATTACAAATGTATTATAACATTCTAAAATTGTTAATATCATTAATTATCAATAGCAATAGAGGTTTTATACCAAAAATAAATCAATTTTTTTTTCATGATCATCTTATAAGTTTTAAATATAATGCCATAACTTTCCATACATGGTTGTTTCTAAAGTAAAGAAAAGAGGATAGCATTTTTGCTACGTATAAGTGTTTACATCGTTTGACAACATTGGTTGTCATAAATTTTAAGATATACATCAAACATTTGATGTAAATTTGTTTATATTTCTACACAAAATCTTGTTCTTCCTCACTTCTCAATCGCGTTTCTGAAATTTTGACTATCTTCCTTGGTTGTTGCTTCGACGAGTGTGTTCCTAAGTACATTGGTGATCTAAAGTGTATTTTTCTTTTGTCTTAGTGAGTGGTTGTTTTTGTTTGATTGAATTGTCGGTTAAAAGTTTTCATGTAGGTTAATGATCTAAACCTCCGTTTAGTCTTTTAAATTTATATTGTGGTTATTTTAAGGAATCTAAATCATGATAATGTATAAATGCCTTTATTGAATTTTTGTTGTTTTGATAACTTGTTATATCAATGTTTACATTCGATATTGTGAATATCGAAATTAATATTTAAAATTAAGTTAAGTAGATAAAAGTAATTATATTTTTAAAATTAAATTCAAAATATTGGGATCAACCAAATAATGCATCAACCAAAATTATATACACCAAATAATGCATTGACCAAACATTATAACATAAATAAAACCATCACAAACTAAGCGGGGGTTAAAAGTAAATCAACAATAATACTAACACTAATAAGTTGGAAATGATATTCATGTATTAAACCTATTTTCAAATTAAATATGCAAAAACATAAATTTAGCAATGATGCATTAAGATTGTTAATTTCGTAAAAGGATATATAATTTATTATAAAATGTATTACAAATTAATATAACAAGTGTATATAAGATTTAACGTAATATCTATAGGATTAAGTGTCCTAGATATTTTGAATTCCGTTTTACAAAAGTGAATTGTAGGGATCCCTACATAGATGTAAAAAAATATCTTGGATAATACGAGAGAAAACGTATTCATTTTCAGCTTTTGTGTTTATTCCTTTCCCTTAATCTTCACTTTGGCGTGATTCGTAATTAACTATACTCATTCTTTTATTATTAATGGATTCAATTTGACATTTGGTTCACAAAAATCTTTATTTTTAATGTACAAGCTCAATCAACATAAAAATGATTGTATACCATTTAACCTACCAAAAGAACATGATCATAAACCAGGTAATGGATTAAAAGTAAGACAAAATTAATACATATAGTGATGATCTAGAATTGGTATTGATGTATTACGATTATGGTATAAATTATATAAGTCATTACAGAAAGATAAATAACTACTTTCACATCAAATTTCCTTCAAATACTTGTTTGGTATTTGGTCTGCCAAGTAAATGTAGAAATGCCCCATAGCTCCGGTACGAAACT
>Ga0214542_1012468_pt1 | contig 10932 bp, 2 predicted proteins | sample CNSS1metaG_FD_160096 | JGI IMG/M metagenome (GOLD analysis project Ga0214542, IMG submission 160096) | Root nodule microbial communities from cowpea collected in UCLA plant growth center, Los Angeles, California, USA - CNSS1 | ecosystem: Host-associated > Plants > Roots > Nodule | place: USA...
ATATATGAATATATAATTGAGGTATGGGAATGTGTGCAAAAATATTTGGATGTATGGGTTGCATGATTTGACATTTGGACACTGTTTTGGACTCTTAAACCATAAGTGTTTCCACTACTAGAGTAGCGCTGGCGGTGCTGAATGGACCGCTAGGTGATAGGTGAACCAGGGAAGTCCTTCGAGCAAGCGAGCAACCGATGGCATGTTAAGATCGCCAAGTGGTCTACAGTCCAATTTCGCTTGGCGGCACTTAGGCAACGCCAAGCAGTAGCGCGGGGACAATGTGTTGTTTTGTTGCATGTTGCATGTTTTGAGATGTCGAACTTGGACCATGAGATGCTTGGCAGTGCCACGAGCAGGTAGGTTTGTGACTGGTGGTGAATGCGTGATTAATATGAGCGTTGGAGGTTCATATTAACGATGCTCTCGTGTGAGGATACGAGCAAGGAGCTTCGTATGTTCTGTGCTCACACTTGAGGGTTATTGTGAGCAGGGAGGTTCATAGCTGGATGGATCACGCATGTTGGACTTCGGGCAGAGAGGTCCGTAGAGTTGGACTACGAGCGGGGAGGTTCGTAGAGGCAAGACCACAAGCGGGTAGGTTTGTGGAAGCATGTTATATCTTGGGTCCATGATCAAGTAATTGTATGTTATGCTTGGGTCAATAGTCTCAATTGCAACGAAGAGAGATAATCGGAAAACCTTAGGGTAGTTAGATTTCAAGTATAAGTATTAAATGAAATAAAGTGGGTTGGTTGAATCTTTATATTTATTACTTGTGCATGTTTCATGATGTTATAAGTTCACCATTTCTGTTTGTGTTTGACGATAATCGTGTGATTTGTCATACAGGACCAGATGATATTCCAAGTGATGTTGGTGATGCCTAGACACGGAGAGAGGACTAGTAGGGGATTTTGATTATGTTTATCTATGATTTTAGTTTTCATTCAGTTGTTTTTGGGAACTTGTATAACTATTATGGTTTTTTTATGAATTTTGTTAATTCTGATTTAAGCACATGGGAATATTACAGTTTCTCGCGTTGGGAATAAGTAATTATGACGATTTGTATTTCAATTATAAGTTATTTATTTTATTTAAGTAATTTTCAGTAGGGACGTTTCAAACGATGTTGGGGTTTTCCTCGGTGGGTTCCACATCACTTGGGTGACACATACTTTAACGTTTTTAGTATCACACTAACGGAAAGGACCTAATTATTACACGTTTTGAAAAATGTTGACTTAATTGAGACTAATAAAAATCTAGGGACCTATTTGTGATTTTGTAACAAAAATGAGGATCAAGAGAGTATTTTAACTTAATATTTAACTAGATTAACCATATATTTTGTTGATATATGGTATAAAAGGATATTTATGACATAATCAAACTACTGATATATTTGACTATATATTTTGTTAATATACAATTATTGTACCAACAAATATCTCTAATATTATTATTTAGCCACTTTATGCCAATAATATTGAATTAGCCTTGTTGGCATGCTTTTTAGTATATTTATTAGATTGGATTTGTAGAAAGCTTATGACCTTTCATGTGTGTTTTAGGTGTCAAACACTAAATAGGAACTGTTAAACAACCTAAAATATCAACATAAAATGTGTTTGACAAATTGATTGAAAAGTTGTAACATAATTTAGTTAAAAGAATTATATTCATTTATTTTATAGTTTGAAACCTAAAAATATATCAAAATTTTTGACATCCAAATTTCAATTTTACATGAGAATTAAGGAATTAAAAATATATTTTCGTGTTATATATATATATATATATATATATGAGAATAAATTGAGACGATGTGAGAGTTGTGAATTTTGGATTAAATAAATTTTTAATCTTTTACAAACGAAATCCAAATAAAGTAGGATTAAATCGACATATTTATTAAACTGACACTGATTTATTTGAGGGCTATAAAAAATTATTTAATGCTATTTTGGAGATATAAGTGAAAATGACATTTGTTTTCTTTTATTAATGAGAGACATGTGATGATGGATTGAATGCTAGAAGAATAGATTTGCAGTTTGAGACTTAGAGACCGAACCTTTTCCCAGAACCATGAAAGTCCTAAATGACCGTTTCACCCCGAATCTGTAATCACTAACAGAATTGAAAGATGCTACTTTTCTGACCTTCTCTGTGCCCTCTCTGACCGTTACTCCCCACACGGTCTCATATATACTCCCTCAACCCATTTGTCTTCATCTTCTAACTGAAACTACCAAAATACCCCTCTTCATCTAACCATGGTTAATTTTTCTCCCTCCATCATTATGTCTTGCTTTCTATGTTAGTCTTGATTATGGTTTCTTAATGCACCTACTTTGGCTGTGGTCATTCATAATATCCCTCTCTCAATTTCCATCCATTTCTATCATGCATCCCAACTAAACAAATAATAGTGCCATGTCATATCATTGGGCCACATAAATTATTAATGCACATTATTCTTATTTCTTATTTTATGTGATTCTCAATATACCCCATATCCTATACCATATCTTTAATTTATAATGTGCTATACCACCTAAAATATACCTTTTCACATGTATTTTACTTTTCAATTCTTTCACCAAATTATAATTGTGCTCTCTCTTTAAATTTTTATCATCCACAAGGGTAGTAGTAATTCTATTTTTCCTCCCCCATCGCTTTTTAATTGATAAGAAAGTTAATTTATTTAGTCTTTAGTGAATCACTATTTGATGAATTATGAAAAAATCTATTTCACTAAATTAATAATTGTTGAAAATGCTAAAACGAATCATATCTTTCGTACTTAATTGACCGAGATCGTTAATTGATGTTATCTTATTTCATTTACCAGATTTTAAACAAATATTTAGTTAAAGTATTAAAATTAAAATTAAAAAAAAATGTACGTCATTGGACGAGAAAATAAATTTAGTGATAATATAAATAAGTTATTATCTATGATGCACTATACTTCAACTTGGATCATGTATATATGAAAATTGTGTCTCACCACTCGCTTCTATTTACGGGGTTACCAAATGTGTTTTGTATTGTTCATAGATTAGACTATCAGATCTTAATTGTATTAATCATTGTTCATGTACTTTTAATTGTGTTTAGTATTGTTCATAGATTGGGAGTATATGTTTGTCAATTGTTAGAGACTTGAAGGTCCTCTTGCTAAGGTCGACTCAATAATAAGGTAAGTAAAACACTTGTTTTAGATCTCCAAAATAAGAAAGTCTAAAAAAAAAATTCACTACTAATATTTCTCTATTAAATTAATTATAAAATTATGCTTTAGAAAAAAGACCTCAACTTTTTTTACTAATATACCTTTATTAAATTAATTATAAAAATATGTTTAAGAATAAAAAAAAGCCTAAAAAATATTTTATTATTAATATAACTCTATTAAATTAGTTATTAATTATAAGTTTATGTTTGAGAATAAAATTTCATTAAATTATTATTATCTATTAATTTTATTTGGTATTAAAAATTATAATTAATGAGTTAAAACCTTTATTTAATAAATTATAATTTTGTTTACAAAAATACTCTTATAACAAATTTGATATCTATATTCTTCTTTTATTTTTGTGTCTCTATGTGACTTTTATTGTCTCTCCTTATTTCCTTCTCTTCTAAAAGTTCTCTTTTTTTTAGGGTTTTAACCAATAACATTCATTGAATCTCATATTGTTTGTGTATAACAATTTTTTGTTTTTTTCTTTTTATTTTTATTTTTATTTTTTTATTCTGTTTTGGATTTGTATTAGAATTAGAAATACGTTTCTTTTTTCCAATTTTGTTTTTTGACACTTTTCAATTTACAAGTTTCGAGTTTTTTTTTTTTGCATATATCCGACGAGGGACTGTAGTTTTTTCTACAAAACTTAGATTAGTGTTTAATCATTTGGTGGATAATAGATTAATTGGAGCATAATTCACAGTTAGCTTTTTTGAAAAAAAGATTATTCAAGTTTAGGAAAAAAAAAAGACTTACTATCAAGTTGAGAAGAAAAATAATTTTTTTAATTGTTTTTATTAATGATTAATCTCAAAATAAATTTTGCAAGTTTGTGAAAAAGTTTAGACTTGTGAAGGAGAAAGAGACTTGAGATTTTAAGATATTACAAGTCTACTAACGAGTTTATTCTTTTGACAATTATAACTAGATTTTATTATTTTATCTCATTCGTTTATACTTATCTTTGGTACTGATTTATATATTGTAATTTTTTATTTCATATAAAAATATATAGATATGTAAACTAGAAAATTTGAATCAGGTTACTCAAAAATCCAAAAATAAAAAAGAATTGAGACTTTAATTGCATCATAAAAAGGAACTACAAATAAATTTATAAAAATTGATAGGAAAAATGAATTAAAAAATATAGGTGGGTCAACAATGTAAAGATTAAATGGATTAGCCTTATCATCCTTGAAAAGTAAATGTTAAATCAAATTAATTATGATAATTTAATAAATAATTTTGCATCAAAAGAAGTTCAAAAAATAAATTTTAAATAAAAGACTTCAGTTTTTAAGTTTGCTTTAAACGTTCCAAACTCTTGAGTCGTCCCTACCTCATGCATAGAGTTCTTGACATGCATATATTATCAACAACGTGGTCTTGCCTTCTGTCAACCATTTTTGCATTGGTGTCTATTTTCGTATTGTTCTCAATCTGGGATATTGAAAATCCCGGTTGTTAGTTGTCTTGTTGATCGTTGAGATGGTTGAATGACTCATAATTAAAAGTGGTTTACTCAAAATAGTATTACTTTAATTTTTATAATTTTTTAAATTATTATAGAAAAAATATGCCACGTACATAGTAAATTCAATAAAACTATAATTTGAATTTTAAAAAATTGTAGATTAAGTTTTGAATAACAATTCAATTGATCTAATAGTTGTAATTGCTATGAGACGGAAACAACATCCAAAATGTCTACTTCCAACCATGAAATATCCTCAAATACTTCTAATTAAGGTCATGTTAAGTGTTATTATGGACTTTGACATCTAAATTGTTGAACATATCAAAGTCCATTAATCATTTATCATCATGAAAACTTATTAAACATTTCATACTTAAACGAATAAATGAAAATTTGGATTAGATTTTTTCAACCAAAAAGTTGTTGAACCAATTATGCAATTATAACTAATAACTATTTTCAAGGAATAATTAATATATGTACAAATATAAAGCACGTAGAAGGGTAAGTTAGTGTAAAAAAAACCATCTTACACAATTAAAGCATACTAATTACTAAAAACATTATTAATACAAGAGAATACATATATACATACAAACAATTGACATTAACTCAATCATCCGAATACATGTCAATGACGTCGGACCCAGTGTAAGTGTGCACCTATGCTGGTTGCCAAGCTCTACAGAGTTTGACCTCAAGGGGTTATCACCCAACCACAACCACACATAAGGTAAGTCGCATTCGCACCTAGGACCAAAATGATCTAGTGACTAGGACCTCCTACGACTCTCACCAAATAATCTATTATGCTATACTTGAGTGTGAATAGTTATTAGAGTTCAGGATACCTTCTTCTTGGACATCCTCTCGTCAAGGCATACATTCACAATACCACCACAAGAAATTTCCCCTTGAAATTCCTTAAACATCATTATCATTATACATGCTCACTGTAAGACTCAAGAAATTTAAATAATTAAATAAATAATTATTTAATAAATGCGGGTAGTAGAAGCCTTTATGAGATTTAATGTTGATTGTTGTAATGTGGAAAAGTACTAGCTCAAGTGGTTGAGAGTACTTGATTGTGTGAAAGGACTTGGGTTTGAGTCTTTTGTATGCCAATTGTATGTTGTGTAAATGGTGCATTTTTTATATTATGATATATATTGAATGGGAGTAGTGATAATGAAATTCTAAAATTATAGGAATTATCATAAAACATGTCTTGGTTGAATTGGTTGAGTACTTGCTTTGGGATTGAGTGGTTGTGTGTTCAAATCTTGTGAAGAATGAAATTGACTTCTTTATTTTTTTTGCTAATATAATTGTAGTCTGAATGTAAAAGGGTGGGTAAACCCTAGAGACTATGGGCAGCCAAGAGAATGGGAAAAACAACCCATAATGGGCTATGAAAGGCAATTATAGACAATTAAAAAGCCTTTTTTCGTTTTTTTTTTTGCCATTAACCAAATGAGGACCATATAAAAGGGGAAAATAAGGTAATTATGAGGGTTTTTGAAGTTTGAAACCTAGAGAGTGGTGAGGAGCACGAAATTAGGTGAAAAGAGAGTTAGAGGGAATCAAGAGAGCTGAGTTGGGAGAGCTCTAAGGGTAGCCAATTTGGGGCAAGAAGAACTATCAACCTTATCTTCTTTTAAGCAGAGAAAACCAGGTTAGGGGAGTTCTTTTGCATGTCTTTATGATTGTGAATTTTCGTGTACTCTGAAATGCATGTATGATTGTGTTTGATCATGAATTTGTGCTCTACATGGTATGGTTCAGAGGTGTAATTTTTTTGATGTTGTATGAGCAATCTTTTATGAGTTGTATGAAAATAGTGGAGTTTTTTGTACTATGTGTGGGTTTTGGTTCAATCTCGAATTTTGATGGTTAATTTAGGGTCTAAATCATGTTCAAAATGCTTGTGCTTTGTGGTGAATTGCGTGAAATGATGGAATGTGTTTTGGGTATGAAATTTTGGTGTCCGCATGCCTGAACATGGGAAATGTCTACTATTCTCGCTCAAGCAAGCAAGACTCGCCTAGACGTAGATAACATAAGCGCGAGACTGGTTGTACTCGAGTATCTTGCTCAGGCGAGCATATCTCGCCTAAGCGAGACCTCGTAAGTGCTGTGTGGTTATGCTTGAGCACCTCACTCAGGTGGAGAGTCCTATTTTGGGCGACAGAGCATCTCGCTCAGGCGAGAGTTTCTCACTTAAGCGAGAAATCGTGAAAAGTCTTGTGGCTTTGCTTAACTCACTGCCTAGGCGAGAGATTTGGTTTTAGGCGAAGGGCGATCTCGCCCAAGGGAGAAGAGGCTCGCTTAAGCGAGGCTTCGCAATGAGCCACTATAGCACAGTCGCTCAGACGAGAAAGATTAGCTTAAGCAAGACGGGCCTGGTCGCTTGAGTTAAGGCTTCTAGCCCAAGCGAGTTTAGTGTAGTTTGTGTGCATTGTTTGTGCACATTGATGCGAACGTGGATTGAGAGATGCTGAGCCATGAGTGGGTAGGTTCATGGATGGTAGTTAACACGTGATGGGATGAACGAGTAGGTTCATACCCAGTTACTCTCATGAGTGGGTAGGTTCGTATGTTCCGTGCTCACACTTGAGAGATGCTGTGTGCGGGGAGGTACGTAGCTGGTGGATCACGTGTGTTGAACTATGGGCAGGCAGGTTCGTAGAGTAGGACTACGAGCGAGAAGGTTCGTAGAGACAAGACCACGAGCGGGCAAGTTTGTGTGAGCATCATAAATCCTGAGTTCATGGCTAACTTGGTTGTATGAATTGAAGGCTGAAAAGCCTTGGGGGTATTAAGGATTTTGGCCAAGGTCTAATTTTAATAATATAATTGGGTGTATTTATATTATTCAATTGATGTGTTTTCTTTTATTTTTGAGCTCACCCTTTCTGTTTGTGATTAGCGATGATCGTGTAATTCTTTACTCGAGAGCAAATGATAATACAGGTGATAATGCTGATGCTTAAGACAAAGAGATGGGCTAGCTTGGGATTTGAACTAGGAATTTAATTATGTTTATTGTTATTTTTATTGGATTTTGGAAAGTGTAATAACTTTATTACTTTTACTAAATAGCTTGTGGCATGTTGAAAAATATTTTAAATTTTCTCGCGTTTGGGAAAAATACGACTATGTTGTTTGGTTTCTATGTCTTATTTATTTATTTTAATTAAGTAATTTTCACTAGGGATGTTACATTCACACAACAACTTCACCTTAAACTCATAACAATTCATAGTCATAACATAAATAAGTCCATCACAACATTTTCGCATCAATTACTAACATTCAAAAACAACCAAACAGTAGATATAGGCAAAATAAGACTTCTAGCACTCAACGCCAGATCATTTGCAAAAGCTAGTGCTTAGCGCTAGAGTCTAGCGCTCAACACCCTGGAGCCAAAATGCTCCCAAACCTGTAGTGATCACTAGCGCTTAGCACCACTTGAATGCCGCTCAGTGCCAAAAATGTGCAAAAAGTGGCGTTTAGCAGTGAGAACTGCCGCTCAACACCATATCAAATGACATCATATGCACTTTTGTGAATTTGGGGATTTTAGACAAGTTTCATTATCCAAATTGATACTCTTCTCTTATGGTGTTGGTTCAAAATGGTTTTAAAGCACTAGAGCTAGTACCAATTTGATCAAGGACTCAAAATTCTAATTTCTCCCAATCATAACTAAATCAAACAACAACATTTCACCATTTATCAAACAATCAAAAATACCAAAATCATACATACCAACAAGTTTCACCATACAACTCAATTTCCTCACCAAATCACGATCAAATACATGCATTGAAAAATATCAAAACCTATCAAATTCACGCATACAAATAATAACTAGCTTTCTTTACCTAACCAAGTATCTCAATAGATCCAAAAAAACACCATGAACACCAAAACACTTCTAACTCCACATATGCTCTATCTACATATAGAAACATCACAAGAACGATCATGACATACCTTCTGATCATTGATCAGCATAGATTCATATAAAAGACTAAAAAGACATATACAAGTGGGGAAAACCTCACATGCAATATAAAACAAAAGAAAACCAAGAAAAAAAGTTGAAACTTAACTTATGCGAACAGAGAAACTAATCGTCCAAATTGAAGAGCTCGCTGTGAAAATCACTCTTACAGTCTTAGATCTTCAATCAAACAAACAAAGAACGTGAACTCTTAGAGAAAAGTCAGAGAACTCTCGAAAAGTGATTTCTAAAGAAATTGTATGTTTTAAAATAATAAAACTTGTTTATAATAAAACTATTTATATTAAAACCTTTTAGTATTAAAATATTCAAGTCTTATTATTTTTAAATTACTGTCACTCTAAAATGTTACTCTTTAAAATTTTACATTATATGTTTCTAATTCAATTATATTTAATTTTTTTCTTATTACGTAAGATTTTTAATTCATATTTAAATTTGTATCTGTTTTTCTTTAAAATATGAGTTGTATTTTAGTTTTTGTCTGTCTAAACCAATCATTGAAATAAATAATTGATTTTGACATCCCTAAGTTATCTAAAAAAAACATAATATTACTATGAAAATAAATATTAAAAATCAATACTTATAACCATTTTTTATATATGATTTAACTTTTTCGTTATTATTCGATTTAAAACTTTTAAATTATTTTTAGATTCCTAACATTATTTATATAATAAAATATATGAAAAGGTGAGCCGGTGACAATAAATAATATAAATCGATACTCCTTATAATACGGAAAGAAAAATGTATGCGAATAAAGAGGGTGTTAGCTGAAGATGGTGACAATAAATAATATAGATCAATACTCTTTATAGTAAGGAACGAAAAATCGAAAATATTACTCTTGTGTCTCTTTCTTTAGCCTCATGATGTAGATATACCTTTTAACAAAAATAAAATAATAAATAATCATTTTTGTCATTGCGTATACCTAATAGCTTGAACATCATACATTAGAGCCTATGATATTCCAAACTTGATTTGAGTTTAAAACCAGAGACCACATGTATTCCTAATAATTAGACTATGCTTCAGATTGTTCTTAGTGTAATCTTAAAACTTATATTGAAAAAAAACTTTTTTAAATAATTAGGTATCAATAATAAAAAATTATTTAATAAAATACATTTTGAACCTGATATTGTATTAATAATAACTAGTATATGACAAAATTTAAACAGAACATGATATATTTTAATGGCATTATTATTGATTAAGATTGAAATTTTAGCTATAGGTGATGAAAGTAGTATTTTGCTTTTAGTTTGGGGCAAGGGCAATAATTAAGGGTGGTAATTATTTGAGCATGTACTAACAATGCTTGGGACTTTAAAGATAAGTTATAAGATACATTGAAGCAAAGACCAACAACTACATTTATAAGCGTAAAACAAAGAAACCTAAGATGTAGTTGAGATAGTTTAAGTAGTATGACACAAAAATATGGTTGCAAATCAAACCTAAAAAGCCATGGAAGAAAACACAAGACAACCAAAGTCACCAACCAAGGGTAACATTGTCATTCCACAGCCTCTAGCCTTTTCTTAAACAGTCTCTACATTTTCCAGCCTCATCAAAAGAACCACCTTAACATAAACCCCTCATGTTCTTTTCTCTTTTTGGTCTAAGCAACCACCACCATGGCAGCACCAATCTTTAACACTCCCTTCTTCACACTCTTTGTTTTTTTCTCTCTCCAACTTTATCTCTCTTTCTCGTCCTCTCCCTCCATCCATGACCTTCTCCGTTCCAAAGGACTACCCCCTGGTCTCTTGCCAGAAGAGGTAAAGTCCTACACTTTCTCCCAAAATGGGCACTTGGAAGTGTTCCTAGACGCACCTTGCCTGACCAAGTACGAGAACAGAGTCCTCTTTGAGCAAGTTGTCACTGCCAACCTTACCTACGGTAGCCTCATAGGAGTTGAAGGTCTCCAACAAGAAGAACTCTTTGTCTGGCTCCCTGTCAAGGACATAATCGTAAATGACCCTTCTTCAGGGTTGATACTCTTTGACATTGGCCTTGCCCACAAACAACTCTCTCTCTCCCTCTTTGAAGATCCACCTCACTGCAAGCCCGAAGGTAAACTCAATTACTCTCAATTGGGTCACCCTCTTTTTTTTTTTTTTTTTAACTTAAATTTCC
>Ga0214542_1012474_pt1 | contig 10927 bp, 16 predicted proteins | sample CNSS1metaG_FD_160096 | JGI IMG/M metagenome (GOLD analysis project Ga0214542, IMG submission 160096) | Root nodule microbial communities from cowpea collected in UCLA plant growth center, Los Angeles, California, USA - CNSS1 | ecosystem: Host-associated > Plants > Roots > Nodule | place: USA...
TAAATAATTATATTTTATTTAACAATTGAATCTAAAAATTATATTCAATTAATAATTAAATATTATAATTTATAATTAAATTTAAAAAATAAGTAATAATAATGTCAATTTTAAAAATTAAATGGTTCTATTTTCACAAAATTTGGGACTAAATTAAACAAAAATAACGAATATAGGGACTGAATTGAACAAAAATAACGAATATAGGGACTAAATTGAACAAAAAAATAATATTACCAAAAACTGACACGTGACACAATTGTGACTTGACACGTGAACACTTTTTTTTAAATTAAAAAAAATTTAAAAAATTTAAAAAAAAAATTAAAAAAAATTAAAAAAAATCAAAAAAACCAGGAGCTGACACGTGGCATGTACTGTTCAGAAACGTTAACTATTTAAACACCGTTAGTGAAAAAAACTAAATTGACCACAATTTAACGAAAATGAGGACCTAATTGAACATAAAACGAAAATAGGGACCAAATTGAATAAAATCAACAAAAATAAGGACCAAATGTATATTTAAGCCTAATATTAATAATACTAATAGTAATAATATATAATAATAACATATAATAATAATAATAATAATAATAATACTATTATATAATAATAATAATAATAATAATAATAATAATAATAATTATTATTATTATTATTATAATAATAATACTAATATTGATTATAATTGTACTACTATCACTACAAATAATATTTATAATAATAATGTTATTAATAATTACAAATAATAATACCTATAATAATAATTTTATAGAAGTTTAAATGAGCAAAGAAAAAATCTTATAATAACTAAATTACATTTTTTTTACATGTAGTTTGTTATTTTTTTTAATAATAATGAATTTAGGTTAAAAATATAGATGAATATGAATATTAATACTAATGTTAATGTTAACAATAATAATCTATAACTATATAAAGAGATACATCAATAACAAAATAAATAAAAAATTCAAGTAATTGAAATATGATCTCAGAATAAATAAAAGTAGAAGATGTCTATCTATAATAATAATAATAATAATAATAATAATAATAATAATACTCTACAATATTATCTTGTAATGATACAAACAATAATAATAATAATTTTTCCGGTCAAGGACTGCGAGAGAACCCTAAACCGAAGATAAAAAAAAAAGAAATATTCTAACCTTAGTTAATGATTCACTTAGGCCAAAATAATTCGGTCTCTTGACAATGAGAGTAACATTTTTATTTATAGACAATAAATCAATTACAAATATTATTGATATACATCCTCAAACAATGCATAATAACATCCTTAGCAAATAACAACTAAAATATCCCCCTAAATAACAACTAGAAGATTTTCTTTAAATAATAAATATTATATCTTTTCTAAATATCTCTTCACCCAAAATAATTAACTTCATAGAATCTACGCTCTTATATTCACCTGCATATCTCCTCAGTCTTAGCTTCTTACAGAGAGGTCGGTCTAAAGACGACTCCCTCTCATAACTTGATCCATCTATCATTTTCAGTGGCGTTGATCTACAAACGACTACCTCGGTCTGCTGGAGATTTCTTATACCTTTGCACTTTGACCTCGGCTTCGTGGAGATGTCTCTTTACCTTCATATTGTGACCTCGGCTTCGTGGAGATGTCTCTATACCCTTGTATTGTGACCTCGACTTCATGGAGATGTCTCTACACTGTCGTACTATGACCTCGGCTTCGTGAAGATGTCTCTATACCTTCGTACTGTGACCTCGACTTCGTGGAGACATCAACTTCCCTTCTTAATTTATTGATCCTGACGTTTAGCCTTGGTGATTTGTCGACCTGCTAGACCTAGCCAGGTACATAGCTCTCCAACATCTGAGCTACCTCTTCTCGAGATGAAGAACTCAAAAGTTGTCTTATCCATCACTGCCATTTATCATTTCCCAGATACCATCATAACTTCCCACCTACTCTCTGCCATGTGTCTTCCATCAAACGACCTTTTTCAAACCACTATCTCCACTTCCCCCTTTATGTCAACATTACGTAGCCCTAAATCGACCATTTTTCCTTCCCTTACTCCAGCACTCTTTCAGTTTCCTCTCCCTCCCCGTTGCCTCCATTTTCCTTTCTCACAAGTATTTCTCCTCATTCTTTTCTTCCATTTCCATATCTCGTTTGGCTATATTGATTTCCTATTTTTATTGCTGCTATTGTATTTAATCATTGTCGTTGTTATTACCATTCTTAGACCTCTAGTTACATTGTAAAAAGAGCTCCTTCCCTATTTTGCCCTACTGCTTGCTTTATCCTTCTTATTCTGCCAAATGACCCATTACGATTCTCTGTATCCCTGGGCAGCTCTTGCCCTGCGAAGAGAAACCTCTTCCATGACCACCCTGACCAGAATTAGGGCATTTAGACGCCATTAAACTCTATGTAAGAGCAACGAAGCTGATGTAGTAGTAGCCATCTGTGATAATGATGAACCTGTTTGTAGAGATGGTTCTTTGTATCCCTTGCCTCCTCAAAAGTTTACCTATATGTATATCACTTTGTTCGAAAAGCTAGGTTTAAGGCTTCCCTTTAACACTTTCGAGAAAGAACTCCTTACAATCCTTAATGTTCCTCCCTATTAATTGCACCCCAACAATTGGGCTTTCATTCGAGCTTTCCAGGTTCTTTGTACTCATTTCGGTATTACTCCCTCGACCAATATGTTCCTTTATTTCTTCGAATTACGAACTCCTCCCAAACAGACGTGGGCTTCCTTTAGTGGGGTCAATGGTCGAGGCCTATTGACCCTATTCAACTCTTCCTATAAGGGTTTTTAATGAGTTTTTATTAAGATAGTAGCTCCCGAGCACAATCTGTCCCTGCTATTGGGCTTTCCCCTATACCGGTGTCAATCTCCCAACCTACAAAGTCCTCGGCAATTAGGAGATCTGGACCTCTATGAAAAAAGGGACTGCTTGATGTTGGAAAAGCTGGATATCATTTTCTATACACTAAAACTCTTAGAGCTGGAATTCTTAGTGGTAGATCTAAAATTCCATATCGGTACTTACCTCCCTTGTCTATCTCCTTGTGATTTTTCACTTCTGCCTTTTCTAACCCTTTAATTTTTATTTTTACAGAAAGTCTGATGGCGATATCATAGGAAGATGTACTGAAACGAGCCTGCCAATTGAAAAAACAAAAGACTTCAACTGTTGGAGCTGGCCCCTCACTTCCTCCTACTACCGAGGTTCAGGAAGACTTGTCCGAGCATGATCTCGAGCCTTTAACAAGGAAATTTAAATCTTCCCGAGGCAAGCAAGTGATCAAGGCTACTTATCAGCATTCCACTTCCTAGCTTCAAACTCCTCTCCTTCAACAACAAGTAGTAGATGATACAGAACTAAGTTTTTGGAGTCCTATTTTGCCTCACTCTAACCATAGCCGAAAGCACAACCTTTTGCTTCATGATGCTACTTACTTACAAACTTGAGACTTTAAAAGTCTCTAGGAGGGCCTATTTGAAGGTGTTCACAAGGCCGAGGCGTTCGCCCTTATTTTGATGAACTAATTCAACAACCTTTCTTCTCAAGAGGAACAAAAAACTAAAGAGTTGGTGCTGAAGGAGAAATCATTGGAATCTTCTCGGGCTGAGGTTGCTCGTCTTAATACCGAGGTTGTTGAACTGAGGGCTTTTCATGATCAAATAAAAGAAAAAGATGACCAATTGCTAGCGATGACCACTCAAGTGAAGGAGCTGGAAAATGAAAAGAAAACTTGGCTTGATAAGGAGAAAGAACTACTCAATAACTTAGAGTTCCTCAAGGACCAGATCGGTTCATCACTTAACATGGGTTTTCAGCTAGCCCTCGACCAAGTTCGCATCTTCTACCCTGAGGCTGACTTGTCACAAGCGGATGTTTCCAAGTCTATTATTGATGGGCAACTTGTTGAAACCGAAGGCTGATATATTCTTAACATATTTTCTTTATGCTTCTCAATATTTATTTGGTCTGTACCTTGAACATCTATTTACGCTTTATGATATTACCATGCTTTTATTGATCGCTCGCCATCTAATTACTTGTTTTTCTTGCTACAACTTTCTCTTATTTCTGACATTCCTTCGTATAATGATAATCTTATCTCTACATGCTTCTCCTAGGGATTCATTCATCATTATCAAAGCTTCCATTTACATCCTGTAAATCATTCTTTCTTAACCATTAAATCCCTCGAGCTTACATCGAGCCATTAGTATTCACAAGTCAATCTTAACATTTAATCAATAAAGTACTCTGTCTTTGACCGAGCTTTCAATACATGCATAAATGTAAAACTCAATCAACAAATTACTCAATTTTAAAACGAGCTTTTCAATACTTGCAAAACACCTACTCATGAACCGAGCTTTCAGTTCCTTCAAATCAATCTAAGTACTTAATCAATAAATTAACCGATTTTAAACCGAGCTATCGAATCAAAACTGCAAAACATCTAAACATGAATCGAGCTCTTAGTTTCTTCAAATCAATCTAAGTACTTAATCAATACATTAATCGGTTTTAAACCGAGCTATCAAATCAAAATTGCAAAACATCTAATCATGAACTGAGCTCTCAATTCCTTCAAATCAATCTAAGTACTTAATCAATAAATTCATCGGTTTTAAACCGAGCTATCGAATCAAAACTGCAAAACATCTAATCATGAACCAAGCTCTCAGTTCCTTCAAATCAATTTAAGTACTTAATCAATAAATTAATCGGTTTTAAACCGAGCTATCAAATCAAAACTGCATAACATCTAAACATGATCCGAGCTCTCAGTTCCTTAAAATCAATCTAAGTACTTAATCAATAAATTAATCGATTTTAAATCGAGTTATCGAATCAAAATTGCATAACATCTAATCATGAACCGAGCTCTCAGTTCCTTCAAACCAATCTAAGTACTTAATTAATAAATTAATCGGTTTTAAACCGAGCTATCGAATCAAAACTGTAAAACATCTAAACATGAACTGAGCTCTCATTTCCTTCAAATCAATCTAAGCACTTAATCAATAAATTAATCGATTTTAAACTTAGCTATCGAATCAAAACTGCAAAACATCTAATCATGAACCAAGCTCTCAATTCCTTCAAATAAATCTAAGTACTTAATCAATAAAGTAATCGGTTTTAAAGAGCTATCGAATAAAAAATGCAAAACATCTAAACATGAATCGAGCTCTCATTTCCTTCAAATCTATCTAAGTACTTAATCAATAAATTAATCGATTTTAAACTTAGCTATCGAATCAAAACTACAAAACATCTAATCATGAACCAAGCTCTCAGTTCCTTCAAATCAATCTAAGTACTTAATCAATAAAGTAATCGGTTTTAAACTGAGCTATCAAATCAAAATGACAAAACATCTAAACATGAACAAAGCTATCAGTTCCTTCAAATCAATCTAAGTACTTAATCAATAAATTAATCGGTTTTAAATCAAGCTATCGAATCAAAATTGCAAAACATCTAATCATGAACCGAGCTCTCAGTTCCTTCAAATCAATCTAAGTACTTAATCTATAAATTAATCGGTTTTAAATTGAGCTATCAAATCAAAACTACATAACATCTAAACATGAATCGAGCTCTCAGTTCCTTCAAATCAATCTAAGTACTTAATCAATAACTTCCTCGATCATGGACCGAGCCTTTAGTACCCACAAATCTGAAATACTTAATTAGTACACATTCAGTTTATACATCTAACATTTATGCTTATCTTCAAGTAACTCAGCCTGGCATGGAGCACTAAGACTTATCATCAAGCAACTCAACTTGGCATGGAGCACTAAGGCTCATCATCAAGCAACTCAGCTTGGCATTGAGCGCTAAGGCTCATCATCAAGTAACTCAGCTTGGCATGGAGCAGTAAGGCTCATCATCATGCAACTCGGCTTGGCATGGAGCACTAAAGCTCATCATCAAGCAACTCAACTTGGCATGGAGCATTAAGGCTCTTCATCAAGCAACTCGGCTTGGCATGGAACACTAAGGCTCATCCTCAAGCAACTCGGCTTGGCATGAAACACTAAGGCTCTTCATTTAAACATAAATTCAAATTAAATAACGGTCCAGAATAAAAATTAGGTATAATTGGACTATCTTTGCAAAATATAAACTAAATAATTGTTAAAAAAGTACAATCCTTTAACTGAAATAAAAACGCAGATTTGACACATTTCAAGTTCGCGGTATCTCCTTGCCATCTAGCGTTTCTAGCGTGTATACTCCGCCCCCTACTACTTCCTTAATGCGATAAGGTCCCGTCCACTTAGGCGCCAACTTGTTATCCATCTGAATTAGTTGTGCTTTTCTTAACACCAAATCTTTCACTTGAAAACTCCTCGGTATTACTTTGGATTTATACTTCCTTTCTATCCTTGTTTTGACCGTTTCTCCTGAAATCCGAGCCAATTCCCCGTATTTCCTCTATAGTGTCCAAATTTGCTCGAAGCCCTTCGTCCGAGTGTGTAGCATCAAATGACCTCAGCCTTCCTACATTTTCTGCAATCTTTGTTTGTATCATTGTGTCTGTACCATATACTAAACTAAAAGGGGTTTCATGGGTAGTTGATTGAGATATGGTATGATATGCCCATAATACTCAATGTATTTCATCTGGCCAATCTCCCTTTGCAACCATCAATCTTCGTGTCACTCCCCTAAGTATAACTTTATTAGCAGCCTCGGTCTGGCCATTCGTTTGAGGGTGCTCCACAGAAGAAAAAACCTGTCTAGTTCCCACCTCATCACACAACTGCTTCACTTGCAAACATATAAATTGGGTTCCATTGTTAGAGATAATACATCAAGGAACTTCGAATCTACATATTATATTCTTCCAAATAAACTCTTTAACTTTGTTCCCACTAATCACAGCCACATGCTCTGCTTCGATCCATTTTGTAAAGTATTCCACCGCTACTATAAAAAACTTGAGTTGTCTAACTGCTTGTGGAAATGGGCCCAATATATCTATCCCCCATGCGTGAAAAGGCCAAGGTGTATTGATTGAATGTAATACTTCCGGTGGTGCTTTAGTCCAATCTGCATGCCTCTAACATTGCTCACACTTTCTGACATACTTTACACAATCATTCTTCACAGTTGGCCAAAAAAATCCAGCTCTCATAATCCGCAACATTAACGCCCTACCCCCAATATGGCTTCCACATATTCCTTCATGGAGCTTAGTCATGATTCATGTTGCTTTTTCCTTCTCCATACAAATCAACAACGAAAATAAAACCTATAGCGAAACAAGTTGCCATCAATCAATGTGTATCTACTCGAAATTTTCTTAATTGGACTTGCCTCCCCAATGTCTCTGGGTAACTGTCTATCAGCAATATATTTCTTTATTGGAGCCATCCAAGTCTCTTCCCCCTGCACCTATATTTCCATGATGTGATGCCTTTCTCCAACATCCACCCGAGGAGACACCAACGTTTCCCTAATCACAGATTTATGTTGCCTTGACTTTGTACAACTAGCCAATTTTGATAATAGATCTGCCCGATAATTTTGCTGTTTGGGGACGTGTATAAATTCAAAAACAATAAAGTTCTTGGTAATAATTTAGACATTTTCCAAATACTTAGCCAACTGTGGGTCTCGCGCTTGGAACTCTCCCTTCACCTGTCCAGCCACTAATGCCGAGTCACTTTTGACTAGTAGTCTTATGGCCCTCATTTCTTTTGCTAATAACATCCCAACTATCAGAACCTCGTATTCTGCTTGATTATTGCTAGCCTTGAATGTGAACCTCAACGGTTGCTCAATCAAAACTCCCTTTGGTCCTTCCAACACTACCCCAACTCCACTTCCTTTCAAATTGGAGGCCCCATCAACAAACAAAATTCATTGTGGTGCCTCGTCTTGCTTAGCATTTACTGGGTCGGTAAGTTCTACCAAAATATCTGACAAAAATTGAGTTTTAATCGGGCTCCTGGGCTTGTATCGTATATTATATTCTGATAACTCTACGACCCACTTCACCAACCTGTTTGATATATCTGTCTTTTGTAATATTTGCTTAATGGGTAAATCCATCATTACTTTTATCCCATGGTTATGAAAATAATGTCTCAATCGTCGAGTTGTCACCACCACTACTAACAACGCCTTCTCCAACATTGGGTATCGTATCTCCGCTCTATGAAGTACCTTGCTCACAAAATACACAACTTTTTGTTCTTCCCATGTTTCCCATACCAAGACTGAATTGACCGCTTGCTCAGACATTGAAACGTATAATGCTAAAACACTGTTCCTTTCAGGTCTACACAATACTAGGGGCTTGCTCAAATATTCCTTCAATTGCTGAAAAGCTTTTTCACATTGACTGGTCCATTGGAATTCCTCATTCTTTCGTAAGCACTGAAAATATGACGATCCTATGTCACCACTTTTTGCCAAAAATCTGGACAAGGCCACCATTCTTCCCGTTAATCGTTGTATCTCCTTGACGTTGCTCGGGCTTCACATATTTATAATAGCCTCACATTTATTTGGATTAGCTTCTGTGCCTCTCTGAGTAAGTAAGAAACCTAGAAACTTCCCTGTCTTGACCCCAAAGACACATTTCTCAGGGTTTAATTTGAGATGATATTTGTTGATTGTGGTGAATAGCTCTGCCAAATCATCCCGATGTCGCATCTCCTCAGTTGAAGTTACTACCATGTTGTCAACATTTGCTTGCACATTGCGCCCCATCATGGGGGCTAATATACAATCCATCAACCTTTGATAAGTGGCTCCCGTGTTTTTTAACCCAAATGACATTACTTTATAACAGTAATTTGAAGTTTCCCCCATAAAGGCCGTGTTTGTCCTGCAGATGCATTTTTATCTAATTGTACCCAGAATAGGCATCAAGAAAACTTAATAGGGCACAACCTAAGGCACTATCCACCAATGCATCTATACTAGGCAAAGGATATGGTTCTTTGGGACATGCGTTGTTTAAGTCGGTGAAATCGACACACATCCTCCATTTGCCATTAGACTTCTTGACAATCACTACATTGGCTAGCCATGTGGGATACTAAATTTCCCTAATATGTGTTGTAACGTCCCTAAGGGAAATTACTCAATTAAATAGATAAATAAAAGTTGAAATTCAAACATCGCAATATTATTATTCCCAAGAGCGAAAAAAATTAAAACATCATCTAATACTCCAATATTCAATTAAAGACAAGGAAATAATCTTATTACAAAATTCAAAATCCGATAACGTAATTGAAAATATAACAAAATCCCTAGCTCGACATCCCCAAACTAGCCCTCTATCCGTCGTCTATGCATCCACAACATCACCTGTATTATCATATGCTTCCGTGTAACGAATCACACGATCATCACCAATCACAAACAGAAAAGGTGAACTTATTCACAAAAGAAAATATAAGTTATTGAAATAAAAGTAATTCACCCATCTTATTTTATTCTAGTTAGTTCTTGGCCAAGACGTTATCCTCAAGGCTTTTCAACCTTCACAACACACAAATGGTTAGCCTCAGATTCAGGGTTTATGATGCTCACAGGAACCTGCCCGCTCGTGGTCCTGCCTCTACAAACCTCCCCGCTCATAGTCCTGCTCTATGGACCTGCCCCCCCGTAGTCCAACACACGTGATCCACCAGCTATGTACCTCCCTACACGCAGCATCTCTCAAGTGTGAGCACGGAACATACAAACCTACCTCGCTCGTATCCCCACACGAGAGTAACAGGATATAAACCTATATGCTCATATCATCACGTGTTCACCACCATCCATGAACCTACTCGCTCATGGCACAACATCTCCTGATCCAAGTAGAGCATCACTGCTTAAAAGCAACAAACACAAGCCATAGTCTGCAGCATTATCGCTTGGCGTAGCCTAAGCGTCGCCAAGCGAAACCTGCGTAGACCGCCTAGCGGTACAAGCCCCGTCGCCAGGTGCCAGGCCCACAAACATAACCCCTGCTTCACCGTTATCGCCTGGCGGGTCACCCTTTGCCACCAAGCGCCAGCCTCTCGTAGACCCACTGTTGCAGGTCTATCGTCTGGTAGATCACACCCTGCCGCCAGGCGCCACACAGTGAAAGGATCCCTCACACTAGTCTTATCGCCTGACAGACATACCCGTGCTGCCAGGCGCCATACCAGAAGCACCCTCTGCTGGTTTTGGCACTCAAATTGGTTTGTTCTCCAAATCCAGATTGCTTGAAACCTATATTGCACACTCTCGTATCAGTATCTGGTTCTAATTGCCCATTCACTACAACACGATTTGATTCCTTATAACTCATGTTTACCATTCAACCATTTTAATTTATGTGATTCCTCCACCATTCACTAGTTACTCCATGACTTAGTCAACTTATAACAGAACAAATTTTTCTCAATCCTTGTACCGCATTCAGCCCATTAGCAATCTTAGACTTAACCAATTAGTTATACATTCTTTCATCAATCTATTGCTATGCCTAATTTCACATACTCCAATTCATTAACCCTTCCATGACTCTTTAATATTATATACTTGCCTCTCATTTTTATATGATTATTTCCAACTGCCTAATTATCCTCCTCAAATCCTCACCACTAACCACACTTAGGGGTGGCAAAACGGGCTGGGCCCAACGGGCCAGCCCGTCAGCCCGTGCTAAAAGGAACGGGCTGGGTTGAAGATTTCAACCCGTCAGCTCGTTTTGGCCCGTCCCGTCCAGCCCGTCAACTTTACGGGCCAAAGTACGGCTGGCCCGTCCTGGCCCGTTGGTCCGTTTTAAAAAAATAAAATAAAATAAAAATAATTAAAAAGATTAACTTTTTAGATTATATATTTTAAATGTAGAAATATATAATAGTATTGTAATTTAAATCAT
>Ga0214542_1012480_pt1 | contig 10920 bp, 4 predicted proteins | sample CNSS1metaG_FD_160096 | JGI IMG/M metagenome (GOLD analysis project Ga0214542, IMG submission 160096) | Root nodule microbial communities from cowpea collected in UCLA plant growth center, Los Angeles, California, USA - CNSS1 | ecosystem: Host-associated > Plants > Roots > Nodule | place: USA...
AGCTTGAGAAAGATCAAACCTTAGTGGTAGCACAGCCTAGCCTACCACAAACCACTTTCTCCAAGCTTCAAACCAAGCCAAAAGCTCCAAGAATTGATCCAAGATCAATCTTCAACAGTTGCAACACGTATGATCACGAAGGAGAGAATTTCCACAAGTTTCCAGAATAAAATCGCGCTCTAAAATGATCAATAGACCTCTCTTTCGAAAATCATAGCTTATATAGTCAAACTGTTACGAAATTCAACAGGTTGATTTTCAAATCAATTGGTTGAGTTCACTTGACTTAAGTGAAATCAGTCGATTAAAAAATAAATCAACTGATTAAATTTGTTGCAGTTTAAGACTACTCCAGCCAACCTTTTAACCTGTTGAAAAACCATTCAACAGACTAAAAGAGATATTTTAACCTGTTGAAAAATCATTCAACAGATTAAAAGACACACCTAAGACCAAATACATCTAATTAATGCTACAAGGTCTACAATATGAATTACAAACATCAAATACACTTTCTTAATGATGTAACTACATGGAAAGCACACGTTTCAGCCTTGATCAACATAGTTATCGTCAAATCTCCTTTCCTTCATCAATGTAGGCTTCATTCCAATGGTAATGGCTTCAAGATAGTTCAAAAGAGTTTCATTCTATCTTCATCAAATCTTCAAGAAGCAAACCACCTTGGCTTCTCATGTCAACAATAACCAAGACTAAAGGACTACTAAAAGACTAAGGAGTGCTAAAAAACAAGCAAATAACTTGAATTATAGTTTTTTGCTATTGTAAATGACTTGAAAGAAAATTTAATGAATTATCACACATGGATTGATTGAACTAAATATAATAAGAATATAATGTTTCTTATTCTATTGATAATGAATATCTAACTAAATTTAAGGTTTTTATAGACCTTAATAGGAAGATTTCCTCAAAGATTAAAGCCTAGAGAGCCACACATTATCTGAAATTCATTCTTGGGAACTAGTTCTGCAGGTCCCTATGAATCTTGTTCACGAAATAATGTACATTAACATGAAGATAGAAACATAAATTATGTTGAGTAATATTTAAATCAATATTAAAGCTAATTAAAAGATTTTAGAGCTACTTCAAACATTCAAACTTGCACTTACATCATCAAAACTTATATTCAATAATTTCAAAAGTCGAACTAGGCTTCTTTCAATGTTGAACTAGTTAACAAATAAAACACCCTTAAATCAAAGAGAAAATCATAATGGTTTTACCTGATTCAATGCGAAAGTGAAATAACCAAATGATTGGTGATCCATCCCATTCTTTTCCGTAGCTAAATACCGTCACAGATCACAAATTTGCATCCAATAATGCAAAAATCCAATCACATTCACAGACACCTATACCTGCAAAATGACATACAAATTATAAAACCAAGCCCTTAACTCATTATTACAAAAAAAAAAAAAAAACTTGCTAGATTAAACTTAGTAATATAATACCCGAATTGGTTGTACAAATAGAAATAATCCAGAGCTCAATCGCATCTTTTATCAATAGTAAGCACCGAGAAAGATGCGAAGCAGAAAACAAAAACGGCAAAGTGGTTAGTGTCGCTTTAATTGGTTGTGAATTTGAGTTTTTGGTCAAATTTAACTGTAATTTTTTGGTAGGGATCGTGAAATTGGAAATTGTATGCCCTAAACTGAACCTAAAGAACAATCTCAATGGCATAATTTTAGGAGCAACAAGAAAAAAAAAACTGACTTACTTAACCCTAACCTCTACAACCAACATTTCAAACTAAAAACCAAAAAAAAATACCTAATACAAAAATAAAAGACAAAAAAAAATCAAATCTACCACCACGCACAACCATCGAGCTTGTTCAAAGAAATGACACCTATAAACTTATTCAAAACTCCTACAAACTAACGGAAGGGAAGACAACAACAACCTTAACTTGACTCCAACAACCACACAAATCCTTGCTAGGAAATGGATACGAAGCACAACTAATAACTTTTCGTGCAATAGATACACAAACAGGAATTAAAGAGATACAAGAGTTGAAGACAGTTTGAATACGAAATTGAAAAGGACGAAGATGACACTTAACTTCACTTTTTTAGAAAGAAGAAAAGTTGGAAAGGGCGATAGCAACTTTATCTTAGAACGATGAACAAATGATTTTAGAAAAGAGTCGGCGCCACCGTGGATATCATAAAAATTGAAAAAAATTTGTCCAATCAACAATCACGTCATGTCGTAAGATTCTTGTCAAAAAATAAAGTGTCACCGTATCATTTTTCATAAAAGGTTAACTACATTAAAGCCCCGAGAGAATCTGGTGTCAGAAAAATAACTGTGAGAGCTTCTGATCTCTCACGTCACGTGTTCAAAGAAGGTCACGTCAACTGCTGATTGGATTGCTGTGCATCCTCTCTCTCTCTTTCTTCAATTTCTTCTAAAACTCCCCGACTATCAATTGTGCTTTGTTCACTCCTGCGTACGAAAGGAAAAAAAAAGGTGCTGACTTGGGGTTTCTGTTTTTGTGCGTTGTTAAGGAGAGAAATTTGAACCATTGAGAAGAGAGGAAAAATGGGTGGCCAGGAACAAGGAGTTTCTGTTTGTGCTGCCTGCACCCACAACTGTCTTTTGTTCCACCAAACCAAACAAACCTCACCAACCTCTTTCTTCAAGTTCATCACTAGACAAGATTATTTAACAACTTTGGTTCGTATTCTTCTGCATTTTACTTTCCTTTTTCAAACATCAACACCATCTCTTACGTATATAAGTTGATAAAGTGTTGGTTGTGATCTATTATTATTATGCTGTTTATACGGACTCTTCAAAATGATCAAAAAAATGTAACCCCCAGCCTTTATTAGCCAAAAAGATTGACCACTTTTTGACCAAATAAGATTTTGGTTTGAACTCTTTCCAATGTATACCAGATATTGATTTCTATTGCTCTTTTCTTCTCTGTTTCTGTAACATTGTACAAGTGATTTTTTTTCTTTGATGGCGCTTAGTAGATCATACATTCATTAATATTATTTTGTTACCTGAAGCAGATACTCTTTTTTGGTATATTAATCTTTATATTGACCATGGGTTCTGATCTTTTATACTATTGCTCAACATCTTATTAAACTGCAGTGTATTCCTCCTGCTTTTAGTAGTATTGTGGCCAACATGGTTAATAAGAAAATCAATCTCAATGATTCAAGTGGGCAGCAGTGGAAGGTTAAAATATCAGAAGTTAATGGTTCATTTGTTTTTGGGGAGGGATGGAGTGTTTTTTCATCGGGTCATGGGCTTAAAGTTGGATATCTTTTGGTACTCAATTACATTAAGGATTTGCACTTTGATGTCAAGATCTACGATACTTCTGCCTGTGAAAAGCTTGGTCTTCCTAAAAGAAGAAATCAGAAGAAAAGAAGAAGGGGCAAAATTGGGTCACCTGTTGGAGATAGTATCTTGGTCAGACAAGAACTCAATGCGCCAAGGCAGTGCAGCGAGGTTCACTTAGTAGTACCACAAAATGCTAAAGAGAGTGATCAACATGTGCTCATACCAGATCACAGTGAAGACCCGTGTCATTCAAAAAGCCTAGAATTTGACCAGAGCCATGGGGATGATGGGACCATGAAAAGTGAGAACGGAGATTTAAAAGTTTCTAATGTTGATTATGAATCCAATATAGTTGAAAAGGATGCAATGATATGCAGTAAAGATACTATGCTTGAAGGGGTGTTGAGTACTGAAGTTGCCTTGGATATATCTGAACTTCAAGTATGTGTAAGAAGTGTTTCTCTTGGTGAGGCAGACGCATATACACATGACAAGACTTCTGATTTGGAAATTGAAGAGAACAAAGCCATCTTGTCAAACGCGGAAGCACAAGAGTACCAATTTTTTGAGGACTTAGGTACTTAATAGAGTAGCTTCATTTTCATTTCTAGAGACTTAAAGTTGCTATAGGATCACATAAATATCATCCTATTAAAACTAATTTGTCTTACACACTAGTAGTGCTTCAGACTTCTAATTTTTCCATGATTTCCTAGATTCTTGTACTTTAATTGCCTTATTTTCGGAGAACTGATCATTCTGCAATCTCTGTAAAGGAACATACTCTACGTATTGGTGGTTTTCACGACACCAAACAGAAGTTCAATGGGATCTCAAAACTCATTGATGCTCATATTCATAATGGTGCATCTTAAATATTCTCTCAAACAAGCCCTTTAATTTGCCAAGGTTATTAATCAGTTACTATGATTACAGGTGAAATGATGAAATTGCCTGTGGACATCACTCCCAACTTGGACAGCTCCATGGATGAATTTCATTTCACAGGTGTTTTCTTTTCTCTTACCACTGTTGAAATTTTTTATCACTTCGAATCTCGTTATAAATGCATACATGTACTTCTCCTAGGAACCCCTTCATAATTTACCTGAATTAATCGATTCTATTATGATTACAGGCGAAGTGTCTAAAAAGTTGAAGAAAGAGCTTATAACTCGCAATGAAATGGAAGCAACAGGTGTTGAATCCCCCTAAATCACTTTTTGTGAATGTACTTCTCTGTACTAACTTGCAGTACCAGATTCTCACTCATGATAACTTTTCTGTGTGATTGTAGGGTTGCCGAAGGAAATTAAGGGGCTGTTGGATTCTGACATATTTAATGAATATAATGCGAGTCACTTTAAAACTACTGCACACCTCTCCTGTGTGGTTCCTCATGATAACATTTTCCTTGTACAGTATTAACAGTCCCTGATTCACCTTGTCTCCATTTATTGTTGTTATCTAGTTTATCTTGTAAATTGATTTTGCGTTACAAACTGGAATTACGTTTATTTAGGACAAGACTTAACTATAGTTTCTCTAATCAAAATTAGAGTTTCATCTCTTGATACCCTGTGCTATCCTTTAATGCCAATTTTTACTGTCTGGAGTAATGAGATGAAATTCCAATTTTGAGCAGAGATCAACACTAGAAGCACGGTTGAGGATGATAAAAATATGCATACCGTAAAGTCTCATTTCTTTTAAGATAAGTAAAAAAGTGAGTGCTGATGGTTTTATATTGAACTCTAGGTTCATGGTTTTAGTTACCTAAGTCAAAGTTATTTTGAGCTAATGTTTAACTTTTTTTACACCTTTGTAAGTAGAATATTGTGAAGTATAGTTAAGTTCTTGCTTGGAGAATCTGAGTGTATTTGGAGTCAAAGAGTTGGAAGTGTTTTCTGTATGTTGTAAAAATTTGCATATAGTAATTATTCTCTGATTTTCTTTTGGACAATGATCGTGATATTTTTTTTCCTGTTTTTGGAATTTTCAAGTTATATCTTGTTTATCCTTGATAATCTTATTTCTATGTTATTAGATGATTCTTGTGGGTAAAATGTAGTGATTTTCCCGACACATAGTACACACTTGCCCAGAGCCATTCCATTTTGTATTTTGAATGCCAAATTGACTATTTTCATTTAGCTTAAAACTTTTCTACGTGTGAGTGCTGATTCTTGTATCTTTGTTTGAGCACTTGTACTTATCATTTTGCTGCAGAAATTGCCGTCATGCCTGCCTTTAATTGGCAAGGTAAAGGTAGATCAGCAAAGGAAGATATTAGTATTTCTTCGGGATCCACTGAGGAGATTGTGGCCGGTCTATTATCATGAAAAACCGCATTTGAAATTACTGGCACATGGATGGTTAGATTTTAGCAGAGCTAATAACATTCAGCCAAAAGATGAGTGTATTTTTGAGGCTGAGGAGTGCAACTCTAAACGTATCTTATCTGTTCAGATAGTCCACAACAAGTGATGTTTGTTGGTATATTATTACAGAGAAGCATATGCAGTGTTTGGGTCTGTTTTCTTTTGGGTACATGCTACACAATGGTTTCTTTTCAATGAAGAACTTGCCATCTATTTCGCTAGTTTGTTTGTGTAATGGAATCAATCAGTAACGTTTGTGGTTTCTGATCCAACTAGTATCAGTTCCTCTAAAACTATGGATGCTGCCAATGAATGATGTTTGTTTACTTCAGTCACTTTCAATTTTTCTTAAACTGCTAGTCTCGAATAGTGAAGATTCCAGTCACTCTTCATGATCGTTTTGAGTACAAAAACAAAATTAGGACTTATTTGACAAAACTTAGACAAAAATTGGGACAAAAAGATATTTTAACTTTTCTTTTATAATATTTATTTTTTAATAAAATGGTACAAAGTTATGTACAATTATGTTGTGAAGTTAATTAGACAAGTATAGTGAAATTGAAAATGTAGACGAAAATACAAAATTTATTTATTTAAGGATTGAAAATAAATAATTGGGTTGAGTATCATATTTTGTTGAGGATTTTTTTAGTACATTTTACAACTTATAATTTTATTTTCATGGTTTTCGAACATATTCCATTGCTTTAAGTGAAAAAATAAATAAAAAAAACTTAAGAAAACATTGATTATTATTAGTTATTATATTTTTATAACATTAATAACACTTATATTTAGGATGCAAAAATCGCATTCGTATCATACTTTTCTCTCTTAATTATCATACTTTTCAATCTTGATTAAGGATGTTTTGACAGTATTTTTCGGTCACTTTTACAAAAACTAAACTTTATTTTTATTTCACTTTAAATTTACCCAAATAGGATATGACAATGAATGTTACAATTACAAGGAAAAGAGAGTTTTTTTTTTATCAATTTGGAATTCGGTACGCTGGGACCCGAAATTGTGGAATTTGTTAGTCTGCTACGTAAAACAAGTCGAAAATCGGCTTCCGATGAAAACGAATTTGAGTTGGATTTTTTTTTTCGTTTTAATTAAAAAAAGTATTTAAAATAAATAAATATTATATTTTAAGATAGGAAATATAATATAGTAATATTTATAGTGTTTTATAAAATTTTGGAAGAAATTTGTATTGACGAGTTAAAAAATTTAGAAAATAATTTAAGATGAATATATATTTTTGTAAGACGAGTTAAAAAATAATTTATAAGATGAACATATTGTAAGGTCCGCTTGTTTTTTTTTTCGCCTTTATTTTAAAGGACTGCCCCAAAGGCGTTGGGTTTAGGGTTGGCCCATAAGGAACTAGGACACCTAAACCAGCTGAAACCTTCATTCTTCTCATTTTTTCAGATTCAGCCTCCTTCCTCTTAGAACAAGTGACGCCTCTCTGCTAGGGTTTGGTCTCCGCTTGTTCGTACTAGCTCAGAAGTGCACCTCGCCTCAAGTAAGTTGGTTCTTGTACCGTGCTTCTTCCTTTTCGCGTCTGTTTTCGTGGTCTTTATTAAGGTCCCTAATAGTCACCCTGCCTTTCTGTCCTTGCTGCTGTTTCAGTTCGTGAAGCTGCTCTGGGAACTACTAGGTGTTTAGCTTAAGGGTCAAAGCCTATACTAGCCCTTTCCAGGTACGAGGAAGTTAGGGCTTGCTGTTTTATTTCGTTTTCTTATATGCTTGGTCCGGTTTCGTGAGTTGAATGTTGGGTTACCATTACAAACTGTTTGGGAGTTGTGAAAAACATGTTTTGGGTCAGATTAGATGTATGTGCCTGCGCGAACAGTGACGGGTCCTAGTTTTCTCGCCCAAACGAGTCTGTCTCGCCTAGGCGAGATCAGCAGCAACTCGCCCAGGCTGCTTGTGTGAGTTGTTGCTCAAGCGGCGAGCTCTTGTTTGAGCGAGAGCCCATCTCGCTCAGGCGAGGAGGTCTCGCTTAAGCAAGAGGGCACGACAGTGCCACTGTTCCTGATTCGAGCCCTCGCCTAGGCGAAGGGTGCTCACCTGAGCGAGAGAGACCTCTCGCCTGAGTGAGGCTCTTCTACCTGAGCGAAGGGCTAAGCGAGGGGTATGTTTGTGGATTGTTTTCTTCGTTCTTGGATATTGAATACATATATGGACTAATTATGCCTTTTTAAGTATGAATTGAGTGACTTTGTATGAATATGATGGATGATGAATTGTGATTCACGAGTTTTAACATGATATGAGCATGCTGTTTGTATGGGATGATTCATGGAATTAAAATGATGAGTTTGGTATGGATTTGACATGAGACATGAGTGAAGGTTGGTTAATAAATATGGCATGGTGTCGGTATGAAATACACTTGTACGCCCGTGGTTTGGGAAGGATGAATGGAATGGATTCAATTTGAAATACAAATGAGGAGGGATCATAAAGGTTGGCATGAATATATATACATATGCACGTTAAATATTACTTGTTTGATTATGATTGGTCCATGGTCAGTGCGTAATTCCTTGAAATCTCTAGGTGGGGTTTCAGGGTTGTGCTTCAATGGTCGGGACGTAATTCCATGGTCCCTGTTAGTGGGTATCCATGGTGGTGCCCCATCTATATAACTTGGTAAGGATTCAAGGTAAGGATTGCATCCTGACACTCTAAGGAGTCAGTTAGTCTCACTTAGAGCGGACTGACTCTTATGGTGAGAGTAGTAGAAGGCCTGAAACTCATTAAGGACTAACCTTGTGTGTGAGGGAATTGATTCATTGTAACACTTGTAACACATAGCTCGGGGGTGAGCATAGGTATCCACTACAAGTGCAAGCATCCGCTGAATCCGACCAGGTTATATGTATCCGGATGAGTCGAGTCGAGTCTTAGTGTATTGGTTTGGAAGGTCATAACATGCTTGGGTGATGTATGTATATTGGACTGCGAAAGTATAACTGATTGCATTGATGAAATCTTTATGGCTCTATCTTACCCTGTTTGCTTGTTTGATTGTCTTGTGTGTTGTCCTTCTACTTTTGTGATGATCATCAACTTGTTGATCTGAGCAGATGCGAGAAACACTCGAGGTCAACCGGGAAGAGATGATTCCGCTGCATAGTCTGCTTGGGTTGGACATCGTGTTTTGTTTGGGCTTTTTGTTAGGGCGAAGGCCCACGTATTGCTTTACTCTTTAATACAATATCTTCTTCTGTTAGCCTTTGGTTCTTGTATCTGGTATGTTTTGGAATCGTGGTGTGCCTCGAATTCTGTAAGGAGTAAGGTTTAAACTCTTAGACCGCATTTATGCTTTATTTTGTTCGACGCTTCCTTTAATTATTTTATTAATTAAATTGGACGTTACATATATACTTAATCATGTAAATAATTTTATTAAATTTATTTTATCCTAAAAAAAATGGAAAAAAAATTACTTTTTAGATAAGTTGTTTTTCTTTCATTTTTTTATAATTTTATTTTTTAATGAAATGGTAGTTGTGAAGTTAATTAAACAAGCATAATAAAATTGAAAATGTATTAAGTGAATAATTAAATAATTTCTTTAATGATTGAAAATATATAATTGGGTTGGGTGTCATATTTTTTACTCTTAATTAATTAAGGATGTTGATGGGTTTTTTAGTAACTTTTATAACACCTAACTTTATTTTTATGACTTCAGAACTCATTTCATTATGTTAACTGAAAAAAAAAATACTTGAAAAAATATTAATTATCATATTTTTATTGGAACATGATAGTCTAACAATTAAAATTTGACAACTCAAATTACAACCTGAATGGATCTGACGTGGCATTAATGATTTAAAAAGTATATTTTAGTAAGTGACACGGTGGAAATTGACGAAGTTAGTGAAGTAGAGAAAAATTAGGAAACAGGGTGATAGAGGTCGTACCCCACCAAATTAAAACATATTAAATAGAGTATATGAAAGTGAACCAAGTCGTCTCCCAACGACCAATATTTTCATTCAAAGCCAAATTTCCAGATGAACACAATAATAAAACACAGGGGGGGGTTTGGTAGATTCACACAACTTTGCTAAATTCTAATAAAAACACCAAAACTAAATTAAACACAGAATTCAAAATGTACTGTTCCTTGATTCCACTGAAAAATCCACCAATCACAAGTAACTAAATCAATTCTCTTATCCAATTGACTCTCATGAAATCCGAATTAATCAACTATGTGAAAATTAACACAACTTCATTACGCCATTAAGCATAGCACACATCCTTCTTTCAATTTCACACACTCACACACAGATTAAGCAACTGTGGCCAAAACCCAAACTCACTAAGCATGACAAGGATTCTGAAATTGTGGAAAACATAAACTCATGATTAAGCATCACAAATTCCATTTCATTCAAAGCTACGAAATTGAATAGGATGAAGAGAAATTAGGAATTGGAGTGCACTGCAAAACATCAACCTCATGGTTTCAAATCAGTTTCTTCAAGGAACCAATACGAAAAACTTAGCTAGACATGGAAAATGAACAATCACCCACTTCGAATCTGAAACAGAAATTGCAATTCAACCGTTCAAATGACTTCAAATTGATATTGAAAGCTTAAAATGGTGCAGCAAACGAAATGGGCAAGGGATAAGAGAAGAACAACAAAAACAACCACCAAAAATGAAAATGCTTTAATATAAATGTTACCCAAACGGTAGAAAACGTTAATACAACTTCAATGTGCTGTCCAAGACTCATAAAACGTGAAAAACCAATGGAAAACGTGAAAAATTCGTCTGTGCCACCATGGGTCACCTTCCAAAGCTTTAAAACAACAAAAATGGAGGTTTTAGAGAGTGGAGAAGAAGAAGGAGCGGCTGGCCTCTTTATGCAGACCTAATTTCGTGGTCATATCACCATTGCCACTCATATTTACAAAACTGCCACTCTGCCACTCAGATTTACAAAAATGCTACTCTGGGCCTCAAATGTTGACCCATTGATTTTGCTGACGTGGAAATGACATGGAAATGATGTGGCAATAATGTGGAAATGATAAAGGATTGATCCCTACCAAGGATGATGGCCCATGGCACATGCTTAGAAGAAAGGGAGTTCCTTGATCCCTTCCTTTGCTTTTATTTTCTTTAGTTTAAAATTCCTTTAAGTTGGCTTGGT
>Ga0214542_1012483_pt1 | contig 10913 bp, 4 predicted proteins | sample CNSS1metaG_FD_160096 | JGI IMG/M metagenome (GOLD analysis project Ga0214542, IMG submission 160096) | Root nodule microbial communities from cowpea collected in UCLA plant growth center, Los Angeles, California, USA - CNSS1 | ecosystem: Host-associated > Plants > Roots > Nodule | place: USA...
GTTTCGCATCCTTTCTCTCGTTCACGGCGTACCAAAGAGGGTTGACTGCACCTGAGCCCTAAACAGCCATTGGCCGCTGGTGCCTTCGAGGTTCAACCCCGTTTCTCCTCTCTCTGTTTTATCCATTCTTGGACCCATTGCTTGAATGTTGTTTGGGTTTTAATTAATATTATCATGGGTTCCTTTAACGGAGTTACCAATAGGGTTTTGAGGCTTGCGCCGTCGTCGACGGTGGGCGGAGCGGGGCTTGCAGCGAGGTACGCGGAGGTGGTTTTGCTTGCGGAGCAGTGCCTGCACGCGCCAACGGCAATGAGACAGGGCGCGCAGGTGGCGTTTTACGGGATGTTGTCGGAGAGGGGGAGTATGCATATCAAGTTGTGGTGAAAATTGGTGGCCTGCGAAAATTTGAATTAAAAAAAAAATATTTATCACCTATGGCCTCGGTCCTAACTGACCCGAGGCAGAAAGCTGTGTATATGGCACCGGTTTTAAAACAACCGAGGCATAAAACTGGGTCTATGGCTTCGGGTGATAACCGAGGCCAAAAGGTGTACCTTTAGGCCTCGCCCCAATATACCTCGATTCCAGACCGAGGCAAAATGTGGAAAATAACCGGGGCAGAAAGCTCTTACTGCACTGGTGTGTTCTTGGTATGTGAAGTCCTAGGCAAAGCTTTTGCCTTTCATTTGAACTTTAAAATATTTTTCCCTTTTGAATCTTTAATAATTAAGTTTTATTTTAAAAGATATCCTTATATTCCATTGCTAACTAACGAGAAACTCTTTAAATATTTTTTATTTATTTCAATAGCATATTGTTGACTTTATGCAAGTGGACTAGGTGTAATACTAAGAACCACACTAACTTTATATCACTAAGCATAAATTACACAATAAATCATGAAGTGGGATCAAATAAAAAATAATAATCTTAGAGAAGTTAAAACTAAATGCTACAATGAGAAGAAATAGATGATATGGATATTCTTGGGATTAAACTTCACTACCACACTCTATTGTTTCATTAAGTTAAAAAAATAAAGAGTTTTCCTTTTCTTCATTTGTCATCAATCCTTATCATAAAAAGTTATACTCCAATATTTTAGAGCAAACCCTAACTATATCCCTTTGAATTATAATTACTTGTCAACTAAATCAAACAAACTTTCGTTAAGGTCAAAGATTTAAAGATGATCAATAAGTTATTTTCCGTGTCTATACAAATGATTTATTGATTATCTTATCCTAGGTAATAAGGTTTTTCAACCTCTTACAACTTCAACTATTTTATGATTTATCAAGTCACAATAAACAATAATCATGAAAGTAAACATCGATGGAAATGAGTAATATAACATTATATATAAGTATAATCAAAATATACAAGAGAGTTTAGTTATTACATCTAGCCTCAACAAAAGAAGATTTAGCTACTTAAGACGATGAGTTTATAGACCTTAATTCCTTATATGATGCTCAACTTGTTCATTTTTACTCAATGTGAGACTTAGGCTCACACTTTGATTCTCAACAATATAAAAGATATACCAAGATTTAAAAAAGAAAATATAGATTTAGCAATTTTTTTATGATAATCAAATAGTGTGATTTCAATCTTTATTGGCTATAAAATATAAGTTTGACTCTTTAATCCCCAAAAATAAGAAAAATCATTTGGATATGTTTTCATTATTTTAACAATATTTAAAAGTGTGATTTACACCGTGCAATGCACGGGGACGAGATTTAAAAAATTTAAAATTAAAAAAATATAATTAAATTTAATATGAAATTTTATTTTATAAAATTAAATAATAATTTTTTAATTAATTTTATGATAATAACGTATTTTATTTATTTATATATATTTTTAACAAAACATATTGTATATAATTATTTTAAATAATATATTAAAATTGAATTAATTAAAATTGAGAAATTTAATTTAATTTAAAATAAAATATTTAGTAGACAATCTATAAAAATATAATAATTTATTTTACCTGAATTGGGTTTTAAAATTGAATACTCTATTCTGGTCAATGAAAACATATCTTCATGGACCATTTACAAATATATTTTACCTGTGTTTACACAATTTTTACTATAAATCTTTATAGATTTTTTTTTTTTATGAATGAAGGATCCATTTAGTATATAAAAATATATAATTGAATAATATTGTAATTAGTAGTTTTTTTTGTTAAGATTTAGTGACAATATTTTCTGATTATCTGTGATATTATCTATAGTAATATATAAAAAGGATTTTCTCCATATTTTATAATCAATTCTACCATTTATAATATAATTATTTATTAAATTTTTGAAAATTAAAGGATATTTTTACTTATTTTCTATAAAATTGTTTATTTTTTTTATTCATTAATAATTAATTTTTCTATTCATTTCACTTTATTTTTAATAAATATAAATTTATTTTATATATTAACTTAATAACATTACGTTATTATCACATACTAATATAATATCATTCATATTTAAAAAATCATATAAGCGCAATATAATAGTGTAATAATGTTATTTTAACATGTATCCCCTCCTTTATTCTATTCTATTTGTCATCTGATACACATTCTTTCTCACTCTATTTTAATACTCATATATTTAAATTACAACAATAAATAACATATAAAATATAATTTTTTCTATTTAAATATTTTCAGACAAAAACATTTGAATCATAATATCATATTTATAAAATTTATTTATAATTTTAATAAAAATTAACTATAAATAAAATTTGTGTAATTGTTAATACTAATTTATATGCTAATTAATGTGACATATGAATTGAAATTATATAATTACTTAATTTTCATAAAAATTTAAGATAAAATCAATAAACAAAATATAATTAATTTTTAAAATTGTTTAATATAAAATTAGAAAAGTAAAATGTGATCGGTTTTTAAAATTAAAACAAAAAAAGTTTGTAAAAAAAATGACATTTAAAGGTAAACTATTTATAAAATAATTAATTTTTAAAATAATATTAAGAGTAAAACTGGGAATAACAAGATGTAGACACAAAAGAGAGTATTTTTTATATATTGTTATAGATTATAATATTAAAATATAATAATATTAAGTATTTTGAGATATTAAATATAATTTTAAAATATAATATAAAAATAACTATATAAATAAAATATTAAATTGTGTTTTTTATATTTGATAAAATAAATTAAAAAAGTTAAAAGATAAATATATACAATTTTAACACAAAATTAACATTTAACATAATTTCTAATATATTTTATTGTTATCTAATTGAATGTCTTGTGAACATGAAATATTTTAACTTAATATATTATTCTATCATGTAATATCTTCTTAGTAAGAAGTTATATTCAAATGATAAATAAATTCTATATCTATAGTTTAAACCCAATGTTTATTGTTTAAACATTTTAGAATTAAGTTTATAAAGTTTATATAATTTTTTACAATATGAAGATAAAATAAATGTATTAGTAATTATTTTGTAATCTATACTTATATATAGAGAGAGAGATTTTTTGATAATTTTTATTTAAAGTTTATTTAATGAGTACTTTTTTAATTTTATTCATTAAATAAAAAATTATTTAAATTAAAATAACTATTTTATTATAGGTAACTTTTTTTTTTTAAATTGAATATATTGTTTCTAATCTTAATATTTTATTATTTTTCATTATCATAAGCTTATATTTTCACTAAGTGATAATGTTTATTTATATAACATCACATTTCCTAATTATGTATGACACACAATTTTGTATTTATTTATATTCATAAATAAAAGTTTTGTTTATATTATTATTTATTAAAATAAAAATTTATTTAAATTAAAATAATTATTTTATTAATTTTACCATAATATATATTTTTTAATCTTAATATTTTATTATTTTTTATTATCATAAAAAATATGCATATATTTCCACTAAGTGATAATGTTTATTTTTATACATTTCGTAATTATGTATGACACACAATATTTATTTATTTATATTCATAAATAATTTATTTATATTATTATTTATTAAAATATTATGATTATATAATTTTTTTAATATAAAAATTGATATATAAATAAAGTATAGTTTTTAATAATTCATTAAACAAAACAATTAACGTTAAAATTTAGTAAATTATATAGTAATTTTGATGAAAAAAATATCATTCAAATATAAATTATATTTCATTATGATTAATTCAATTACTTGTGTGTGATAAATTTGATTTTAGTTAATTAGTAAGAATAATATTTTTTATTTAATATATTAAAATTTTTTAATAGTATATTACAAGAGACAAAGTAACTAAACAAATATTTTAAAGCCACTGAGAACAAAATATATAAAAGAATATATTATATAAGATCTTTACACTAGTTTTAATTTCTTAATAAAACTAATTAAATTAATTAAAAATTGTAAATTGATGTTGTTCGAAAATTCCTTTACTATTTAACATTAAAGTGTTTAACAGTAACTTTGATCCCATAAATATTCTGAGAAAAACTTTAATTCATTTAGCTTAACTATTTCCCAAACTTTTTTGGTAAAAAAAAATGTAAATTGATAAATATTTGAAGAAAATATAACTTATACTAATTCAATTATAAAGGAATCTTGGATATATATTAATAAAAAATCTTAAAATTTGAAAGAAAGATTGATATTGTTCATCTAATTGAGATTTATCTGAGTGACACGTGCAGTCAACACGTGTATAAAAAAACCTTCAACATAACTCCACGAATAACAACTCATAAATTCTCTCACAGACGATGTCAAACTCCACCGCATGAGATGAAGTAATTTCTTCTTCATTCGACTGGCCGCTGTCACGCCGACTGATGAAAGGATCTCATCGAAATGCTCAAATGTCTATACACTTCGATGTAAACCTATCACATTCATACCCATAACACCCTATACTAATACATTTGCCTTGGAATCATGTATTAATTTTTAATGCATTTATGTAATTATTAAAAACACAACAAATTCCAAGATTTATTTATTTTTATAACTGACTACACATATTTTAGAATCACTTTGAAAACAATTTATATCAACTTTACTCTTATTTTCTAACATCTTAGTCCCTTTGATATTGTATATTTTATTCAGGTTTAAAACATTAGAGGAAAACATCAATCAATTTATAATATATAACTTTTTAAAAAGATAAATATGTGTTAATAGAAAAAATAATTGAGAAACATGTATATTTTGGTGCAGAAGAAAACTAAACTGTGCAAATTAGGTTAAGGATATATATAGTAATTTAAGAAACAAATTATTTTTATGTTTTTTTGAACTTAGTATTCAGTTTATGAGGTGGTATTGACATTTTGATTAGGCGTTGAAACGCGCTTAATTAATGAATGAATTAGGGTAACAATGATGATGGAATATTGAAAAGAGAACGATTGCAGTGCGGCAAATCGCCTACGTGGTAAAATTTGGGATACGTGGCGAGACAACATAGCTTGTTGCTTATTATCACAGATGTCCACTTGTGAACTGGCATTACACGTGGCAATCATCTACTATCTGTCTCCTTCCTCTCCTAACCAGTGAGTGATGTGATACCCTCTCTCCCTCTGTTCGGTTCTCACTCTCACCGTTACGTTACATTACAAGACGCTCACTCTTCTCTTATATTCTCTCTCATTCTCTTTCTGCCTGTTGCAAACAGGCGTGAACATCGCCACTATGGATGCTGAATCGGAGAAGCGCGCATCCACCTCCACTTTGGTTTCTCGCTTCTCTTCCTTTGAAAGCATGGATCGGCTTGTTGACACGGAGGAGATGGAAGCGGCAGAGACTCTGGCGCAGTTGGCAATGCGTGACTCTCACTCTACGGACAAATGGTGCACCAAACTATGTGCCATTCCAGAACTTCATCTCTCACCGACTCTTCACTCTGATCCCTCTCTTGGGATTGTGGTTCGTTTTCTCTCACTGTTCTTTCCTAATTTAATTACATAATTTAGGTCCAACCAATTTCAACTTCATTGTCACAAATAGTATTAGTATTTTCCACTAATACTGTTGAATTATATTGTGTTTTTATGCGAACACACACAGGAGTCTACAGGTAGCGGGGTAATAGGATTTATTTATTTATTTTATATAGGTGCGGAAGAAGCGATTCAGATAACTATTTTTAACTCTCTCCAACGTAGATATAGGGGGAATCCAATTGTATAAGTTTTCTGCAATTGACAGAACAGTAAACAAAATGGTAACTATTCCTCAGCAATTTAAATTTCAGCCAGAGCTCAATTCTATGGACAGATGTTTTTCTATTAAAGACTCGTCCATGGTCTGGATTGTATTTTTTTTTTTAGAAATAGAGAAAGAAAATTTCACATTGTTAGCACCAACTATAAGAACTCAGAGTTGCTACAAACAGTTTTTTTTTTTTTTTTTTTTTTTATTATGAAAGAAAATATTTAGCATATAGAAAGTAAGTGATACAATGAGAGATCGACTGATATTATATAAAAAACACATGCATTACAAATTATGAGTTGGAATATTAACAATTGATTTTCTAATCATGCATTGACAATTTATAATCAGGTGGTGGTATTCAGATTACCTTGTTGGTGATTGAGACTTTGTTAATGTGACATCCATGTCTAAGAATATATATATTTTTTTTTTGCACTTTCTTTTGGTTTTTTTTCACTTTGAATACCACTGATTAACTTCTACATTCATGTATTTACTGCATTGAAGAAATTCAAACCTAGTCAGCTTCTTTTTTCTTTTTTCTTTTTTTAAGTTGAATAAGTTAATTAATTAAAGATCACATGCAGTAACTAAGATACTATCATCCGGTTGTAGCATTGTACGCAGGAATTTATAAATGGTGTAATTTATGGCAGGACCAAGCTATTGCAGGTCAGCAGGAAGAAGAAAAAGTAGACACTACTGGGTCTGTAGAAGCAGAGAGGACTCAGCAGAATAACTGTTCAGAACCCATGGAGGTGGAGCAGGATGCCAATTTAATACATAACTCAAGTCATACGGAGGTGCAGCAGGATGCCAATTTAATGCATAACTCAAGTCATACGGAGATGGAGCAGGATGCCAATTTAATACAAAACTCAAGTCATACTGAGGTGGAGCAGGATTCCAACGTAAGACATAGCTCAAATAACCATTTAGGTCGTTGCAACAGGTCAAGGAAAAATTTAACTGAGGTATGGGAGTGAATTTGTACATCAATTTCTGGGTATAGTAGATCCTTATAATTTACTGGGCTTTCTGTTCAGGAAGAAAAAGAAGCAAGGAGGATGCGCAGGATATTGGCAAATAGAGAGTCAGCCAGGCAGACAATTCGACGTAGGCAGGTATATACATAGGCAAATCAATTCACCATTTTTAGATTTGCTTATGTCTTGCTACATCTAAACCAAACACACACCTAATGAAGCAAGATGCAATAAAGGTTCTACTTTGTGAGCTTTGAGGGCAATTTCTCCCACAAACTTTTAAGTTTTCTTAATATAAGGTACAATGTAATTATAATTAGTCTTCATAAATTGAAATACAATATATAAAATCAATCCGTATTATTATCAGTATTGCTTCCTCAGACTTGTGTGTAAATACATATTACCACGACAACAGAACGAAGCAAGATGCAAGAAAGGTTCTACTTTGTGAGCTTTGGAGACAATTTCTCCCTAACTTTTAAGTTTTCTTAATGTAAGGTACAGTGTAATTATAATTAGTCTTCATAAATTGAAATACAATATATAAAATCAACCATATTATTATGAGTATTGCTCCCTCAAACTTGTGTGTAAACAAGTATTAATACGGACAACATGATTTTTTTGGATATTTAACTACAGGATGCAAGCAGTTTTGTACCAGAAGCTACTATGGTTAACCTTTTTTATATGGTGCATAATAACTATAACAAACCCTGTTTAGATTGCATTAAGAATTAGGTGTCAGAACAAAAAGTTAATTTTAAATAACTTTGCTCTTCTTCAGTGTTCCATGATACAGAAGTAGACTAGTAGTCAATAGTGTGCTATTTCGGTCAAGCATGTTTCTTTTAGTGCATGATAATTTTAATATGCTATATTTTGATTCTGCTAAGAATTAGACAGCTAGATCCAAAGTTTAGTTTTAAATGACTAGATGCCTCCTCCCCTTTTCCAAAATAGAAAAGTTGACAAGTAGTGCTTATCAACTATAGATTGAGATGGAGAGGGGAGGCTCTAGGCCACTATAGCCAGTATAGGATTGAACCGGTGAAGTGGTTTTCGATAGCAGTCACATAGCTGCTTTTCATGTGCTATGGTGGCACGGTCATGATATAGACTTCAAAAATTTTGTTTGTATTATAATATTTAAAATAGCATGTCTTTTTTTCTCTCTGCTATATCATTTTCAAAGTTAGCTGGTATATGTTGCTATTCTAGATTGATAAAAATGATTTAAAGCCTCAATTCTTCCATTTGTGACCCAAGTGTGGATACGATCGGTATTTATGTGCTCCTTCTTTAGATAAACGAAATGTGGATTATTTTTTATTTAGTGTTTGCTGTAATTGATGACTTCCCTAGCTATCGGTGATATGCTACTCTAAATTTTTCTGTCCCGATCGAAGTAACTACAAATTACATCAAAGTAACTACATATTACGTCAAGAAGATACCAAATCTATCTTTTCTATTAACGAGATCTTTGCAGTATACTGTTCTTTATAACATCCTATTTTCTATTAGATCAAAAGACTCCCAAATCTATAGTTGAATTGTGAATGTATATGTATATTTAAACGTCATTGCAAACTTCAATAATATGATTTTAAAATGAACTATTATGAAAGAAAAACTCTGATTTTTTAAGTTGTATATTTATTTCTGGTTGATTGATTTGTCACTGAAATATTTAGAAATTTCTTCTTTATATGTATGCGTATGTAAAACTGTTTCAGGCTCTGTGTGAGGAATTAACAAAAAAAGCTGCCACTTTGGCGGTGGAGAATGAAAATCTAAAGAAGGTACGTACTATCCCTTATTTTATATCTTTTTATCGAGGCACTTTTATTGTCTTCCCTTTCTTTATCCTAATATATTTACCCTATTGGATGTTTTATCTGAAAATTCATATTTTTCCACATTTCCTGACATTTTTGACAAAAAGGAGAAAGATTTGGCTTTGAAAGAGTATCAGTCTTTGGAGACTACAAATAAGCACTTAAAGGCACAAGTAAGTTTGTCTGATGTTATAGAAATCTTTAAGCTTTGTGTAACTCTTGTTTGCGTAGGAAGTATATTAATCCAGGAAAATCAATGTCATCTTCCATTTTGCAGATCGCCAAGTCAACAAACACTGAAGTGGAGGAGGAGAAAACTCCTGTTGAGCCCGAGTCATCTGTGGCTGAGGTAATACCTTCGTCTGGTAGTGGTCCATGGTTCCTTTATAACCCTTTTCCAGTTCAACATGTATTTTGGCCTTCGCCCCTTCAGCCTACTTATCCTGTTCATTTACCAAATGCATCATTCAATTCCATCATCATTCCATCTATTGCTAATGTTCCATGTTCTTCCGAGTCTGAATTATATCACAAGCAAAATAACCTTATAAATGACAAGCAAACACCAAATCCATTTTACATGTTTCCATGCCCTTGGATATTCCCTTGTCCACAGTTTGGAAATGGACAATCATCACCTTCCTGTAGTCTGAAAGATAAACAAAATAATCTTTCTCTAGGCAAACCTTGTAGTTCTAGTTCATCTTTGAATACACTGGCAAATGTGGATTATCGAGCCTGGACAGAAGCCAGACTCGTTAATGACCCTTCGAGATTTTCAATGGATGGAGGTGAGAAGAAAACAGGATGTCACATTATAGAGAATTATCATGGACCCACTCTTGGTTGTAATGGTCATGCTTCTGCTTTCGAACAAGAAAACGAACTTCAATTACATTCTGGTCCAAACAATAAAGCATCTTCAACAGCTTATATTGCACCATCTTCACTTGAAAAGAAACAAGAACAGTTCATTTGCCAGGGGAAAAGTCTAGCTGATGCAGTTGCTGCGGCAGAAGCAAGAAAGAGGAGAAAGGAATTAACCAAGCAGAAAAGCATCCATAACCGCCAGTCTCGAATGCAGTGTTGACTGTGCAATATATTCAAAGGGAGCGAGTTCCTCCACACAGGTCAACTATGTCTATTGGGGACCTTTGGAGGAAAAGGACTGAACAACAAATCATGTAAAGAGCTGTCTTTGTTGAAGGTTTAATTTTTTTTTCATAAGTCTTGTTTTGTTTATTTTTAATTTACTTATTAGGAGTTTTTCCTCCCGCTGAGGAGAACAAGACACTGAGGAGAAAAAGAGACAGAGGGAGGTTGGTTTCTTAAGCGGAAACTGACCAAATTTTTCATTGCCAGTTATACCGGAATCTTCAACTTTCAACTTCTGACTGTAAACATCAGAAATCAGAAATTTGTTACCGCTTTAATGGATAGAACAAAACAAAAAGAAATTTAGATTTTGTACTTTTATATCTTTATTTGAGAACTGAGATCATCTTTCAGCTGAAGTAGTGCCGTGCGCACAACGGCCTCTATTCCTTGTGTGTGCATCAATTAATTTCGGTGCGGGGATATCTGTTTACTGTTTATTATTTGGTTCAAATTTTTGCTGGTCCCTCGGGTGAATGACATGAATGCAGTAGCTTCTATATTTTTAGGAAGATGATAGTTTAACAAAAAAATTGACAAACTTTTGACAAATTACCTTTTTAAGTAAAAAAATATTATAATTATTACTTTATTTTGATTAAAAAATAAAAAAATAATCTATTTAATTCTATTTATAGAAACTTTGTCAAAAAGTTTGTTAAAAAAATT
>Ga0214542_1012485_pt1 | contig 10911 bp, 8 predicted proteins | sample CNSS1metaG_FD_160096 | JGI IMG/M metagenome (GOLD analysis project Ga0214542, IMG submission 160096) | Root nodule microbial communities from cowpea collected in UCLA plant growth center, Los Angeles, California, USA - CNSS1 | ecosystem: Host-associated > Plants > Roots > Nodule | place: USA...
TATATATATATATATATATATATATATATATATATATATATATATACTGTGTTGTTAGCTCACCCTTTCTATTTGTGATTGGCGATGATCGTGTAATTTGTTACATGGGAACAATGATGTTGCAGGTGGAGCTAGTGACGCTTAGAGCCAGAGTGGGGCTAGCATGGGAGTTTGTTTTATGGACTTCTATGTTTTTGTAAACATTTATCAGACATGAATTTATAATAGTTATTTTAGAACTTGTGGATTTTGAATTATGGCGATGTAATAAATGTTTTGAATTTTCCCTTGTTTTGGGAAAGAATTTATAATAAATGCGGTTGGTATTTCTATGCTATTTTATTTTATTTAAAATGAGTAATATCGGGCCAGGGTGTTACAATCCTGGTTAGGAGTAGAATAATTTAAACCATATGTTAAACCAATTCCAGAAAGATGCCTCTATGAAAACATGTTTCATTACTCAATATTGCTAGTTCCTACAAGAAAATGTTAGTATAATAAAATATATTTAGGACCTCACCAATCTTCTATGTGTTTCACTCAAATTCTCACTTGTGTTTTACACTTATAGGCTTTTTCGTGAATGTACTTTCTCGCCTTTTACCTCTCAAATTCTCTTTAGTGTATGGCAAAGAACTCTTGTAACTTAAGCAAAGAGTAAACAAACAATGTGAAAAACGTTGTGAGATCTAAATCTTGACTCAAGAGATCAAAGAAAATACAAAACTCTAGACAAAACTTCATAGAATTTTTAAGACACAACACAATAAATTAAAAAAATAATAGGACTACCAAAAAGAGTTAAAGGAGATAACGTAGAGAGTATAAGAAAAGACTGATCATAATTCAATAGATCATTAATCCACAAATAATATCGCAGCAAAATTTTGTGTTAAACTCCTTTTTTTCTCTTGGATCCTTACTTTCCTTTTTTCTTTCATTTCTTTCAATATATGTTTGTTTCCTTTTGAATTTGATCCACTATTCTTTCTTTTCTTTTCAATTTGGTAGTTCAACACACAAACAAATAAAACTAAACAAATTATCTTTCAAATCCCCCAAACTCATGTAAATCAATGTAATTGTACTTGCAAATAGTTAATTGGGACTACAATTAATAAAAAACACAAAAACAAATAATTTCCATGAATCAAATGTAGAAATACACAATTTAAACAAAGAACATGAAAAAATAGGACAAATTAAAAACTCAACGGAATTAGATAAAACCTTAGGGTTTTACTCCTTCAAAAATTTTAAGAATAATGAAACAAACAAAAATTTCAAAACAAAACACAAAACAAAAAGACATTAAAAGAATTTAGAATTTTTTTTCATATGACAGAAAAATAAGATAGAAGCGGAAATTTAAACCAGAACCTTGCTCTTGATACTAGATGGTACAATCCTATCAAGGAAATAGTACGATAGTTTCTGAATTTGAATCCTCAAGAAGCATAATAAAAATAAATCAGAGAAGAATGTGAAATAAGACAGAGATGAAGAACATCACAATCAAGCAGATTGATAAGTCAAGTGAAGATTCGCCACAAAGATATAAATCTTTGATAAGAACCGATAATAGTGATGCCACAATCAATAAGATTGATAAGTCAAGAAAAGATTTGCCACAACTATATTAATCTTTGATAATAACCTGAGGCATAAGCCAAGAACAAAGAGAATCGTCTCTTTAATGAAATCAAATTCAATATATGACCAAAAGTGTCCACATCAATTTTTGGTACCTCTATATATAGGCACATAAGTTTAAGAAAACATGGGAACTCTACAAGAAGGCCCAAGCTAAAAAATATAAAAACATTAACTAATTTATAAAGAAAGCCTAATGCCCAAAAACATAGAAACATAACTAATTTCTAAAAGAAAACCCAAAATCCAAAAATATAAACTAATTTTCCTAAAAGCTATCCTTCAAATGTGCTCTAAGACATGATCTTCATATCCTTTGAATTTCAAGTTGCTTGTAGCATCGGGAGCCTTGAATAAATTTGATCTTCCAATCTCTTACTCCTTACCCTTGTCATAGGTCCTTTGAATTAAAGATTCATCTTTAAGTTCTTCTTGTATGAAATCTAGGGATAATCCTCTATCATTTCCTCCTTCTTGAAGGAAATTTGTCCTCAAATTCATACCACTTGAAGTTTAGGAGATAGTCCTTTATCACCTTCTTTAGTGGAAGTCTAACAATCTCCTCAAGAAATACATCCATAAAATCTTGAACTAAAAAGATACCCTTTTTATGTTTTATTGTCAACTACAGTATATGCCAGAAGCATGAAACTTATGCATTCCTTCTGATTTAGAGAAAACCAACTTCTTTTGTCCATATTCTATGGGAAGGTGATTAATAGATAAACAAATTATGCCTAAGATAACCACCAAATCTTTCAAAGGTATGGAAATCATATTGATCTTGTATCTTCCCTTAGCTATAACCACTAAACACTCTGCATATGTAGAAGAAGTTACTCTAATTGATCACTCTAGGCTTCATATACTAATAGAAGGAGTCTCAAATTTGGATGGATTAGCGGAAGCAAATGAGAAGATATGTTTGGTGGAATGGTTTTTCTTTGTGAGAAAGGAAGCTATCTAGAAAGGTTATGTCAATTCTAAAGAAAGAGGTGTAAGACTCGAGAAAATTAAATAAATAAATATTTATTTAATATAAATGCGGGTAAAAGAATTTTTATAGTAATTAATATGGGGAGTTATGACAAAGAAAAAATACTAGCTTAAGTGGTTGAAAGTACTTGGTAGACTTAGGTTCGAGTCTTATGTATGTCATTAGGGGGTTAATTTAATTTAATTATTTTGCATGTGTGCTTAACCATGGAGTTGATAATATAATCATAAATGTGTATGAATTATCATGAAACATGCATTGGTTGGTTGGTTGGTTGGGCATTTATTTGGTAATTGTATGAACGAGAGTTCGAACTTTGATTGACGCTAAATAGTTTTCTTTTTGCCCAAATTCGTTTTGCCATGGACTAGAAGGTTCAAAAATCCTATGAATGTTGTGAATTGATGAGTTATGTTGTGTTTTTGATGAATAATTACAAGTATGAACATGAGTCCATGTTAGGGTCTGTCTTAATTATGGATGAACGGGGATATGATTTAACTATGGTATTTGTACTAATTTTGGTGCATGTATGAGTTGAATAAATATGCTTGAATACTGTGAACCTGAGGCAATGCCATATTGTATGAGATTGCATGTCTGGAATTGAGTTGGTGGAATTTTGAGGTTTTTCACAGGTGCAAGAAAATTTGGGAACTAATGCACTGCCTAGCGGTACTTAACCTACCGCTAGGCCACAACCCATAATGCATATGCATTCTTGTGTTGGCTATGATGGGCGCGAGTTTGGTTTCTGTTGGGGTTTTTTGCATTAGTATAGGTTGAATTAATATTTATGTGGATACAAGAGCATGATTGAGGGAGTCAAATGTAATGGTAATGGTTTTACTTGGGTATGAGGATTATGTATATGTTAAGAAGTTAATTTGATTGTGGGTTGAGGTATGGGGTAAAGGAAATTGTACAAAGATGCCTTGCATGATTATATGAGCATTACATTATTTGATGCTATTTTAAAGTTTCTAAGAGTAAGAGTAACCCTAAAGGAAATTCAGTTGGTTGCACAATTCTAGTATGAATATATGTATATATTTAGATGGATATTAAATTTTTGTATGACTTGTGTGAATGTATAATTGAGTCACTTTGAGTACAAAAGTATGTGTGGTTATATTCTAAATTTTGTGAATTGGAGTTGGGTCCAATTGAACCTGACTTGGAGTGTTAAACCAGAAATCTGCAATTACTAGTGTTGCGCCTGGTGGCATGGGGTACGTCGCCAGGATGGGTCTGGAAGGCCTGACAAATAGGTGGTGCCTGGTGACACCCTAAACCACCATTGGGCCGCTTGGCGGTTTTGCACGAGTTTGAGCTGGACTAAATCCAATGGGCTAGCGCCTAGTGACGCTGGTGTTTTTACTAGGCATTTTGTGTCGTGTTTCGCCTAGCGACGTTCGTGTAGCGCTAGGCGACATTCCAGGACCAGTTTGGATGTTTTGGGTCTCTTGCACGACTTTGGGGGTGATGGCTTTAAGTATAGGACATGGTGAGACCCGTTTACGAGCGGTGGTTCATAATGATTTGTGAACATGCAGTGATCACTAGTGGGAGGTCGATGATACTGGAAATTCAGCGTGAGCATACGAGCAATGGTTCATATTGGTGAGCTCCACTTGATTTTCATTCATGGGTGGTAAGTTGATGTTGGTAATCTTGTTTGAGAATACGAGCGATGGTTTGTATTGGTTAGCTCCACTTGATTGTTATGAGCGGTGGTTCATAATGGGATACTTCCACGTGTGTTGGTCTACGAGCGGCAGGTTCGTAGAGGTTGGATCATGAAGCGGCAGGTTCGTGATAACATGGGATAACTTGAAGGCTATGGTCAAAGTGTGTAGAATCTCGATGAACATGGTGGAAGACCATGATTTCTATTGCATAAGGAAAAGTTTTCAAAAAGGGTTTGGGTGAATGTTAAAAGGCTTTGGGTAAGGTTTTATGATATAATTCTTTATGCAAGTCTAATTATATTGAGCTCACCCTATTTGTTTGTGTTTGACGATGATCTTGTAACGAGTTACACAGGAGCAGTCGATGTTGCAAGTGATGATATTGATTCATAGAGCCAGAGCGAGGCTAATTGGGAGACGTTTTAAATAATAGTTTATATGTTATTTTTGTATCTAGTTTATTATGTTTTTTGGAACTTGAGACTTGTAATGCAGTTGTTTCGGATTATGAATTTTGATTTTAGCACGTTAAATAAATTTTAAAATTTCCCACGTTTTAGGAAGGATATTTAATGCTAAGTTATTTGAATTATTGTTTACTTTTATTTAAATTAGTAATATTCGACCAGAATGTTACAAAGGGGCTAGAGGAAGTCTAAGAGAAGCTCTAACTGTAACACTCTAGGCGGACATTGCTTGGTACAATAAATATAATTAAAATAAAACATCTGATATAATTAAATCTTTAATAACGGTCTAAAAAACGAAACCAATAATTCACAAATAATCCATTACAAGTTTCATAGTTCAAACCAAATTCAAAATAAAACATTCAAAAATAGCGTTCTTATAAAATTCCCCTAGCTAGCCTGCATCTCCGCACCTATGCCTCACCAGCATCACCTAAAACCACATCTACTCCCTTGTAACAAAGTCACACGATGATCGTACAACCACAAACAAAAATGGTGAGCTTAACAAAATAAAACATACATATATAACATGAACTTCTCACCCTAAAACAACTTAACTTGACAAGATTCCCATACTTAGAGACCTTATGTGACAAGGTAATTATGCAACCATAGTCTCATAACCTATATGAGACTAGGACATTCAAACACATCATTATCCTATCCAACCATAGCCTTAAGGATATCACACTCTTCTACGAACTTTCCCGCTCGTAGTCCAACCTCTACGAACCTGCCCGCTGTAAGACCCGTGAAATTTAATTAATTAATTAATTAAATAATTAATTAATAAATGCGGGTGGGAAAAGCATTTATGACATTAAATTATGATTGGGATGATGTGTAAAAGTACTAGCTTAAATGGTTGAGAGTACTTAATTGTATGAGAGGACTTGGGTTCAAGTTCTACATCTGCTAATTTTGTGTTATTATTCGTTATTATTTTAAAATATATGATAATCATGCTGTGAAATAATATGATAATTGGATGATGATTGTTAGCATGAAATATGAATTAACATGATGGTTTGTTATTGATTTGGCAATTGCATGATTATGGGTTCAAGTCTTGGAGAACTTACATTAAACTTTATTTTTTGGTATTTTTGGCTTTGGCTTGAATATGGAAAGGTTGAAGGAAAACCCTAGTAGTATGGCAGGGGGTGGCTGGAAAATAGCCATAATGAGTTGGTAAATGACATTAAACATCACTTAATACCCAATTTTCGTCCTAGGATATTCTCCTAGTTTTTAGGCACACTTTAAAAGGTAAAAGTGAGTTAATAGAGAAGGTTTGGCAAGCTGGAAAATATATCCAGAGAGAGCACGAAAAATTTGGAATTTTGTGAGGTTTGAGTGAGACTTGTAGGGCTGAATTGAGAGAAGGCTAAGGAGGCAATTGGTAGAGAGAAATCTTAATCCGCAAAGCTTTAAGCTAAGGAAAACCAGGTTAGGGGAGCTTCCTACGTTAATTTGTTGTTTGGTATGAATTGTGTAAAAATCATATGTAAATTATGCATGATTCTGTATCTATTTCGTGATTCTGCTAAATTCTGGAAATTTTCCAGAAATCGCCTAGCGGGCTATACATAGCCGCTAGGCGGCTCATCCATTTTTGCATGGGCTATTGTGTTCCTGGGTGCAGCGCCTGGCGGTGATGAATTTCCGCAAGGCGACGCGGGTCTGAGGTTTGGTTTTTTGTCATTCTGGGGTGCTTTGACATGATTCTGATCGGAGGGAAATCATGGGTTGGTGATTTAGAGAGGGTCGTATTTTATTGAAAACAAGTATAATTAATAGGTAAAATTGATGAAACAGTGCGAATATGACTTTAGGGTTATAATTGGGAGATTTGGATGAATCAATGTTAATGGTGAATTGGGTGTACTTACATTGTAGACAAAGATAGTTAAAGTTGGAATGTTGTGTCACGATTAAGGGTTTGAGGGTGAAAGCAATTAGGGAATGCAAAGAGAAGTGCTGGAAATGAGAGAACGATCTCATGGTTGCTGGAAATTCTGGGGAATCTGCCAGAATTACTTGCATCGCCTGGCGACACGGGGCTTGCCGCCAGGCGCCATCTCAGATGTTGAGTCTTTATATGTTGCGGGTGTTGCGGACGACATTGGGTGAAGGGAGTTGTGTTTATGCCACTGGAACAGTTGAAATGAGTAATGTGATGTATGAACGAATGATTATAGGTAAGGGTTAGGGTTGATTTTAAGTATTGGGAGGGGAAAGAAAATACGGGCATAGTTGAGTGAAAATCCCAGAGTGAGTGTGAAACTAGTGGTCCAGACCAATATGGTGTTAGTGGTCCTAGACAATGACTAGAGCTAAGTAAGATTATAAAAATCGCCGGAATTGACAATTTGTAGGAAGTGTGTAAATTATGGGTAAGGCAGTGGTTAAGGTATGTATAAAGTGATGGAAAGATGGGCAGCTAATCGGAGTAAATAATAGAGCTTATAGTGGTAGGAGTTTACAGTGACATATTGACTATTGGAATAGTTGAACTTATACATGACTAATTCGATAAACTAGATTGATGGTATACAAAAGGGAAGTGAGGTACTTTCTACTTGGTAAGATGTAATTGAGCATGGGTGTTTATAAGAGTGTTTATACATGAAATGAAGAGGGGTCAACTATCTGAATGCATGATTATGCAAGATCAATGTGGGGAACTTGAATAAAAGTCACATAAACCAGTAAGAGTTTATAACTGGTGTGGCGCCTGGCGGTGGGATCGCACCAGCCAGGCGATGGCAAGGAAACAGTGGGGTTCTGGAACCGGTGGCACCTGGCAGAAGGGAGCATCCCGCCAGGCGATGGCGACGAAATCAATTGTCTCTTGGAGCACGTCTACCTGGCAGTATGAGCTGTCCCGTCGGGTGGTGGTTAATGAATTTGCGATCCTGAGGCGCTTGGCGCCTGGCGGTACGTGTCCCCCGCTAGGCGATTTAGTTGTTGTAAGTCCTGGTTATTAGACTTTGTAGGGTGTTCTACAAGACTTTTGGTGATGCTTCAAAGGTAAGATTGTTGGGTTCCTTGAGTTGAGCACGGAACGTATCCCTTGAGTTGAGCTCGGGATAGGGGTTAAGCACGTACATTCCTCGAGTTGAGCTCGGAATGGCATCCCTCGAGTTGAGCTCGGGATGGCGGATGAACACGAGGAACCCTTGAGTTGAGCTCGGGTTGGCGAGTGTTACCGGTGTGAGTGTGCTGGTTGTGGCCAGTACCGATGGGTTCAGATAGATTGCCCTCTTCAGTAAATAGTTGACGAGTTTGGTGGTCTTGGGACAATACGACTTATGTTCGTATTTGGGAAATCCACCTGGCGTTACGGTGTATGATCCGTAGCAATGGTTTCCCGCACGTGCTTTGTCAGTTGTGGCTGATAGGTTTGGCAGCAAATTACCTTTGGGTAATTATCAACAGAGGTAGAACACGAATGATCTGGTTGTGGCCAGGTAATATGGAATAGAGTGAGAGATTTTATTTGGATGTTTGCATAAAAATTATAAGTGACTACATATATGTATATCAATATGTTTGTATGTTGATTTTATTAAGCTCACCCTATCTGCTTGTGTTTGGCGATGATCGTGTGCGCGGTACACGTGAACAGAGGATGTTGATGCAGGTGGTGCTGGTGATGCTTAGACACAGAGCGGGGGATAGCATAGGTAATTCCACTTTTGTAATTATGGATTTTGGTTTTATCCCTTGATTTTATAAAAGTTTAAATTTCCCGCACTTTTGGGAAATGAGGTTTATTCAATAATTGTGATGTCTTTATGATTTTATTTATTTAATTTCTTTTATTCACTTTAAATCCGTAATATCCTGATGGGATGTTACAGAGTTGAACAAGACGAGATGAATAGGAGAAGAAAGAGAAGTGGGTGAAACAAGATCTCGAAGACATAATGTTAAGGACTCAATGAAACCACCAGAAGGATTGCACATTTTAATGGATCGCTAAGAAGAAGCTAGTGAGTTAAACTACTTAAGTGAAGTACTAATCAAGATCAGAATCAGATTATATAAGGCGTTGGGTTATAAAAGAGGCAAAATATATATGTGTGAATACTAGGATTGGGAGTTGGCAATTATTAGACTGAGTTCCTATAGCAGACCACGGAGAAATCTCGTTTAATCCAAGATTAGATGAACGCGCCACAGAGCAGACAAAAGTTGTATGCAAATATGAGGAGAAGGCCATGGAAGTTTTAGGGTGGAGAGAATGCGATTCTCATGATTACTCCAATTACTGGCAACGAAAGAACGATCAAACTAAGGAAGCAGACTCGGAAATTCATTGGACCTTAGCAGATAACATGAAAGATAGGTCCAACAGCCTATGAGATCGTTTTATCATCGCACTTGCCAAACTTGTATATATGATTTACAGTTAAGGAAGTACATTGCAAGTCTTACACTTGTGTAAGAGGAGGACGACGTTCAGGTACGTGAGGATCAAATAGTGGGAGTTGGGGGAATGTAAGACCCGAGAAATTTAAATAATTAATTAAATAATTATTTAATAAATGCGGGTAGTAGGAGCCTTTAAGGCATTTAATGCGAATTGCTATGACGTGAAAAAGTACTAGCTCAAGTGGTTGAGAGTACTTAAATGTGTGAGAGGACTTGGGTTCAAGTTCTATGTATGCCATTGGTGTGTTATTTAAATTATTATTATTTTTTATAATATGCTTGATCATGTTGAGTGATAATATAATCATAGAATTATATTAATCATAGAATTATATTAATCATCATGAAACATGAATTGGTTAAATGGTCGGTAGAACCATTTTAAGCTTCCTTTTTCCCAAAATTTCTTGTGGCATGAAGGTGAAGAGGCATAGGAACCTTAGCTAGCCAAAAAGCAACCAAAAGTGACTGAAAAACAACTCATAATGAAATTTGAATGGCAATTACATTCATTTTTAATGCCATTTTCGTTTTTGGCCATTAACCACAATTAAGGACCATAATAAAAAGGCAAACTAAATCAATTGGAAGGGTTTTTGAGACTGGAAAATTAGAGTGTTGTAAGCAACACGAATTCCAAGGAAACAAAGTGATTAGAGAGTAAGCAAATGAGCTGAATTGGGTTGGAGCCAAGGGAGGAAATTGGTGATCAAGGAAGAACTCTAGAATCATCTATTTTAAAGCGAGGAATCCAGGTTAGGGGAGCTGGACTCCGCTGTTTTCTTTCGTGTTATTATTATTGTATGATTGGTTAATTATTTGGATGCCATAATTATGATAAAATTGTGCAATTTCATGTTTCTAGAAATTTTCCAGAAATCATCTGGCAGGCCTTCAAAGTCACCAGGCGACCCATTCCATTTCTACTTGTTTTTGGGTTCCTGGAGAGGAACCGCCTAGTGATGGCTTCTTCTTGTCTCCATTGAACCTTGCATGAAGAATTGAGGCTCTATGGATGGTGTTGGATGCGGAAGCATGAAGGAAAGAAGCTTAAGGTGTTTGGTTTGGTGTAGGCCAACTCCTAAGCAAGAAGACTAGAGTAAACTAGAGAAGAGTTTACTCTAGTTTACTCTAAGGTGAGCTCAAAAGAGATTTGTGCACAAATTTGGGCAGCAATTCATTACTCAATTTCAAGCTGAAAAATACATCTCCTAAGCCTTCTATTTATAGGCTAAAATGAGACCAAGGGGTCTTCAAAAAGTGGAGGGAAAAAGGAGTCTAGAAAGTTGAATTTTGGAGCCAAAAAGGAGCATGTGGGAGGTGTGACTTGCCACCTAAGCAAGTCACACTTGTCTTGCCATGTGAAGCTAACTCTCATCCTTGGAGAGCAAGTTTGAGAAGCTTCTAGGCTTTTCTAGAGTAGACACACTACTCTTGGCCCATTTGGCCCAATTCCCCTTTTTGGTCCAAAATTACTTCTAAAGCCCAATTTCCTCTAAGGCCCAATACATGGCCCAAAGAAAACCCTATTCTACTGGGCCCAAAATACAAAGCCCAAAATAAAATCCTAATCTAGTATTTACAAGCAAAATGTCCTAGGCTAGGTCTTCACATCTTCCTTGGCCCATGTGAAGTTCATCTTGGGCCTTGCATG
>Ga0214542_1012486_pt1 | contig 10910 bp, 2 predicted proteins | sample CNSS1metaG_FD_160096 | JGI IMG/M metagenome (GOLD analysis project Ga0214542, IMG submission 160096) | Root nodule microbial communities from cowpea collected in UCLA plant growth center, Los Angeles, California, USA - CNSS1 | ecosystem: Host-associated > Plants > Roots > Nodule | place: USA...
TACTGATCATCAGGTACGCTTTCGCATACTACTCTTGTTATTAGGAACTGCTCTTAATATTGCAATAATATATTATATCGATAATTTGATGCTTCTTATGATTTATTTTGGATTCATAATCTAACAAAATATACAAATATAAAAATTAGAAAAAAGATAAATCAAAATAAAAATTTTGTCTCTTTCAAATATTTTTCCTCAATTTGTACCTATATTTGTTTGTGTGTATTACAAGTCACACCACAACAATACATTCAAGGATAAATTATTGAAATACTTTTTTCTTTTACTTTAATAAAGGAAATGTTGTAATTAAATAATAAAAACAACAATTTAATTCTATCACGACACCAATATTCAAAAATCATAAAGACCACAGATGGATCTTATTCATCAAAATTCAACAAGCTGAATATGGACACTTGCCTTCCAGAAGACTCATGAAGTATGTCCTATGAGAAACTAACATCTAGTCCAATCCAAGATGTGGATTTACAAGTGAACCCACAAATAATGAAATCAGGGTAAATTCATCATAATCCATGTTCGCACACCTACGCTACACATGTCACGATGTGTGTGAACTTCTCCCTTAGCTTCTCATCACTTAATATCTTAGTTTGTGATTTGGATCATTAGTGAAACCAGGAGATCTCTATTACAACACGAGTAATGATACCTTATCCACAACTAAAACAATGTTTGACCTCAACTTCATACAAGCTTCATCCATCTCAATAAATAGTGTAATACAATATAACTTTTAAATAAAATCACAAAATCAATCAAACATATTCATTTTGCATATATAAATAAAAACATACATATTAAATGAGTTAAAGATATCACAATTCACAAAAAAGAAATAATTTTTTTAGCTAGGTTGAGTAGCAAAATCCTTCCCTTGAGAAAAAATAAAACAAAAAATAGGGCTATTTTCAACTTTATTTCTCGCTTGTAAATATCAGAAACCCAAGAACTCCTGCAACAATATCAAACCAATCCCAAAAATTTTCAACAATACTTGAATAATGTTATTTCTAAACAACTAAATTCATTAATTCAAAACATGATTTGTTCAAACATCATTATTTTTTCATTTCAAATGAATATTGGTTCCTTAATTTAAGTATACAAGTTCACACTCATATCAAATTTATAAATAATGATATATAAATTTACTCTACTTATTTAAAGCATATACAAAAACTCAATTCAAGTAATCTTTATGCTTAATATGCATGATCTAGCCAATAAATCAATATATCAACAAGACTAACAAAATAAAAAGTACGTTAAACAAGCATTTCTCAAACAAAATTCAACAATATTTTAGTTCAGGCATTAAGATGATTTCTCAATTAATCACGATCGTACATAGAAACCAAAATCTAGTGACTAAATCAATTTCACATTTAAATCATCATCTATCTTAAAGTTCTATTAAAAATATAAATAATTTTCGTTACTTGCAAATGTTTATATTCCAAATAAGTCCCCAAAATCTCAACAAAAAGTTACTCATAACTTAGGAATCTAGGGTAATATATCCAAATATAACATAAATTTAGTATGTAGTAAAACAAGTTTAGAGAATCATTTTTCTCAACTAACTCTTCTAAGATTGATGACAAGATCTCACAAAAAGTAAGAGATAAAAAAATTTATAGAGTAAGTACTTACTCTGTTTGAAATTTTGATCGAACAAATTTCAACTCACTTTTTCTATATTATACTCGTTTTTCATGTGGTCATGAATAAAACTTGCCTAGTCATTATTAATGGAGGAAAATGCATAAATTTAACTAGTAAAAGGATGGTGGATAAACCTTACATGTTGTATGATTGAGTGAAAAAGGTGACATGCATGTGACTAGGGATATAAAAAAAATCCATACCCGTGGGTATCCACGGATAAAACCCGTAACGGGTAAAAAATGAATATTGTAAATGGATACCCGCGGATAACGTGTACGGGTATTATTAATAACCGCATGTTAACGGGACGGATACGAGTATCATAGTATCCGTGCCGTGGAAACCCGTACCCACTATATTCTAATTTAAATTAAAAAAAACATGATTAAAATATTAACATGTTGATTTTGAATGAGTTATTTTTTTATCATTTAGTTTAAATAAATTCATTTCTTTGTAAACTGTCATTCAACACTATTTAAATGGGTTATTTGGACTTTGTTTAAAATTTATGAATGTTATGTATTATATTTTATTTGAATTTATGATTAAAATATGTTGTTAAATATTTCTTTTTTTTTTCATGTTTAAATCCAGATCTAAATATTTGGATCAAGTTCAAAATCCAAAATCCATTTTTCATAAAATAAATTCAAATTAATTTTTTTAAAACTTGTGTCCATTGGGCTGACACAATTGAATTTGACAGATTTTTTTGTTGGGGCCAACGAGGCCAAATTTCAACATGGGATGAATTTGGATGACTTTCAAATGAATTTCGGTCGGGGACGACGTGACCAAATTTGGGCCAAGGTCGACTTGACAAAATTTTAGTCGAGATCGACTTGACTGGATTTGACTGAATTTCTACCAGGGCTGATTTTGCCTACTACAACCAAATTTTGGCCAGAGCCGACTTGGTCAAATATGGTCACATTTGGGCCAGGGCCTGATCAGTCAAATTTCGGTAAGGGTTGACTCCACTAAATTCGTCGGCCGGGACCGACTTGACTGAACATGGCCAATTTTCGATCACAGCCGACTAAGTTGAATATAGTCAAATTTCGTTCAGGACTTACTCGACCGAATACGGCTAAATTTGGGCTAGTACCGACTTGACCAAATTTTGGTCATGACCAACTCGACTGAATTTGGCCAAATTTAGGTCAGGACCGACTCGCCTAAATATGACCAAATTTTGGTCACGATCGACTCTGCCGAATACGACCAAATTCAGGTCAAGACCAACTCGATCAAATTTTGGTCGAGGCCAACACGACCGAATTTTGACCGGAGCCGACTCAACTGAATTTGGCCGAATTTCGGTCATGGCCGACTCAGTTGAATACGACCAAATTTGATCGTGACCGACTCATTTGAATACGGTCAAATTTCATCCTAGGTCGTCTCATCTGAATACGACCAAATTTGGACTAGGATCGACTCGGCCAAATCTCAATCGGGGCCAATTCGATTGAATTCGACCGAATTTTGACTAGAGCCAACTAGGCTAAATACAGCCAAATTTTGGTTGTGGTTGTCTCGGCCGAATACAGTCAAATTTTGTCTAGGTCGACTCAGGCCAATGCAGTCAAATTGGATCGGGGTGAACTCAACTGAATACTTCCAAATTTTGTCCAGGACCAGCTGGGCCAAATTTCGATCGAGACCGACTTGATAGAATTTGGCCTAATTCAGCCAAATTTTGTATAGGGTCACGCCAACTCGATCAAATACGACTAAATTTGAGCTAGTCCGTCTCAACCTTTAGCCTAACCTAACAAAAATTATAAACTGAAAATTTAGATTGGATATTTTGGATTATCCATTTTGAAAAACTAGATTTAGAGTATGGATATACAATCCATAAAATATATAAAATGTAGATCAAATTGATATCCAAATCCAATAAAATGGATTGAATTTTTAATAAAATGAATATTAAATGGATTGGATCATAGCAAAAATGGATTGGATCATGAAAATTAGATTTTTTGCTCATCCTTAGTTTAACTTTTCAGATCATCCTCTACTTCCTTTCGCTCATTTAAGAGTTCAATAAATATAAATTATTGTTGTTATCCTCATAATTTTTATTTTTATGTGTTAAATAAACATTAATTATTACTTTTACCCTCATATTTATATTCCTTCAATTTTATATGTATTTAATCTCTTTCTATTAATACATTTTTTTACAAAAGTATAATTTAAATTTGTTAGTATAAATTTATGGATACATTAATAATTCTTTTATTAAACTTCTAAAATTTTCAATTAAATTGTAAGCTTTAAAGTTTTTGAAAAGTGTTTAGATGTTGGGAGACAAAATTTTTTTATTGGTTTTCTGTTCTGACATTCAATATGCGAAGAGATGTGTAACAAAATTCTAATCAAGGGTGGGCAAAAAATTCATTTTTTTATAATCCAATCTATTTTTTCTATGATCTAATCCATTTAATATCTATTTTATTAAAAATTCAATCCATTTAAAATCTATTTTATTGGATATGAATATCAATTTGATATATATTTTAGGTTAGGTTAGGCTAAAAGTTGACACCGACTAGTCCAAATTTAGTTGTTTGATTGAGTTGGCGTGACCCTATACAAAATTTGGCCGAATTCTGTCAAGACGGTCTCGATCAAAATTTGGCCCAGCTGGTTCTGAACAAAATTTGGCCAAGCTGGTCCTGGGCAAAATTTGGAAGTATTCAGTTGAGTTCACCCCGACCCAAATTTGACTACATTGGCCTGAGTCGACCTAGACAAAATTTGACCGTATTCGGCCGAGACAACCACGACCAAAATTTGGTTGTATTCAGCCTAGTTGGGTCCAGTCAAAATTTGGTTGAATTCAATTGAGTTGGCCGAGTCGGCCCTGACCCAAATTTGGTCGTATTTGGCTGAGACAGCCTAGGGTGAAATTTGGCCGTATTGAAATGAGTCAGTCAGGATCGAAATTTGGTCGTATTCAACTGAGTCGGTCACGACCGAAATTTGGCCAAATTCAGTCGAGTCGGCTCTTGTCAAAATTTGGTCGTATTCGGGAGAGTCGATTGCGACCGAAATTTGGTCATATTTAGGCGAGTCGGTCCTAACCTAAATTTGGCCAAATTCAGTCGAGTTGGTCATGACCAAAATTTGGTCAAGTCGGCACTTGCCCAAATTTAGTCGTATTCGGTCGACTAAGTCCCGAACGAAATTTGACTATATTTAACTTAGTCGGCTGTGATCGAAAATTGGCCATATTCAGTCAAGTCGGTCCCGACCGACGAATTTAGTGGAGTCAACCTTACCGAAATTTGACTGATCAGGACCTAACCCAAATGTGGCCATATTTGGCCAAGTCGGCTCTGGCCAAAATTTGGTCGTATTAGGCAAAATCGGCCCTGGCCAAAATTCAGTCAAATCCAGTCAAGTCGATCTCGACTGAAATTTTGTCGAGTCGACCTTAGCCCAAATTTGGTCACGTCGTCCCCGACCGAAATTCGTTCGAAAGTTATCCAAGTTCATTTCATGCTGAAATTTGGCCTCGTTGGCATCGCCAAAAAATCTACCAAATTCTATGGTGTCAGCTCTATCGAAAATATAATCCACATCCATTTTGGATCCAAATAATGGATGTGGATCCAATTTGTGTCCATAGGGCTGACACCAAAGAATTTAACAGATTTGACCGAATACTTCCAAATTTTGTCCAGCACCAACTGGGTCAAATCTCGATCGGGACTGACTTGACAAAATTTGGCCTAATTCGGCCAAATTTTGTATAGGGTCACGCCAACTCAATCAAATACGACTAAATTTGGGCTAGTCCGTCTCAACCTTTAGCCTAACCTAACAAAAAATATAAAGTGAAAATTTGGATTGGATATTTTGGATTATCCATTTTGAAAATCTAGATTTCGAGAATGGATATCCAATCCATAAAATATATAAAATGTAGATTAGATTGATATCCAGATCCAATAAAATAAATTTTAAATGGATTAAATTTTTAATAGAATGGATATTAAATGGATTAGATTTTTTGCCCACCCTTATATTATTAAACGTAGAAAAAGACTTTAACAATAAGACAATCTCTCTGTATAAATACTAATTCCTAATAATTTAGATTTGTCCGTTTTCTTTTCCTTAGATATAAAAATACAAGCAACGTTGGAACGGAGATTAAATTATCAAAAGAGGAAATCAAAGTACTTTTGGCTCTCCATGGGCCATTATTATAAGGAATGAACAGCTTCAAGAAAATACATTATCCAAGCCTAAGAGAAGAAACATTTGTTACTTGAAATGGACTTTCTAAAATATTTAAAATGGACATCATAGTGATACAGGTATACACCATCATCTCATGCATGCTTCGAAAACAAAAATTGTAAAGGGAAAACTCACTTTTTAAATCTATATGCTTGGGATTCAAATTCAAACACATATTTTATACATCAACGTGACATTCCAAGAACCTTTATTAAAATTGATTATGACTTTTATCCTGAAGGATGATTATTAGTTCAATTCTCTCAAGAGGGGGAGGGTGATGAGGACCTCAAGTACACATTAAACATCATTCAATAAAAAGAATGAGATGGGAAGATAGAAAACGAATAATAAAGGAAAGGTTTAGATAACTTAAAGCGTAATTTAGAATCAAAATGACCTGAAAATTTTATAGATTTTATAAGTGTTGTCTAAATGTAGGTAATTTTTCAATCAAAAGTGTGGATCTATCCCATTTAGAAACATTCGATGTTTTAGTTGATTAATATGTAAATTTTAATCAAAATTTCTTATTTTTCATAAAATTCCATAAATTTCGGATTGAGCTTTAAGTCACACAAAATCAATCACAACGAAATATACCCAAAAATAAAACGAACCAAACTTTATAAAATATATAAAATATTGATTAAAATATAGATACTAAAAAATTACTACAAATTTATTAATTGTGTCAATTCTCCTATCAAAATTCAATACATTGATTAAGAATTAAGATTTAATACATTAGAATGTTATGAATTTTTAAATTGAAAGAAGTAGTTAGGGTTGTTCACTTGAGTGGATGGGTTTGAGGAGAGGGAGTGGATGAGTATGAGTGGATATGAGAGTGAATTGTGTATTATTAATTTTTAGGGAATTTAGAGGTGATTGTGAGTGAATTTGGAAATAAAGTTTGTGAGAATTTGTAAGTGATTTGATTGATGTGATAGACTAAAAAAATGTTTTAATAGATGTAAAAGATAGATTACTATATCACTCTTTATGTAATAAGTAGTATAAATTAGTATTTATATGAGTTATAATTATTATTTTTTTTATTTTACTATTAAAATTGAAAGAAATAAATTATAAAAAGTAATAAAATAATTTAATGTTTTCATAGTATATTGTAAGGGATCAGATATGCATGCAAGGGATCGAATCCCACTCTCCAACTTCACCAAGATCCGTTCCAAATTGTAAGAGATCAGATATGCATTCAAGGGATCGAATCTCACTCTCCAACTTCACCCAGATCCGTTTCAAACAACAAGGGATTGGATCTACCATGTTAGGATTGGTTCCAGTAGTGCACGGATCGATCCTCTCATTCTCCAACATCACTAAATCCGTTCCAAACTCACCAGGCTACCTTACTACATGCACATAAATAAAACCTGACCCAAGATAAAATAGTCTTTCTTCCGGTGATCCTCTTAAATCTGCTCGTGACCTCACAATATCACAAAATTGATGCATCCCGCGAATTGTTGCTTTCACTTGCCATTGATTCAACCCAAACGAACATCAAAATAGTCTGATAATCCATCTTCTCTTTTCCTCTCAAACAGAAAATAAATTCAAGTGAACATAACATTAATCTTTATATTGAATTGAATCTTAAGCACAATAACTAAAGTTTACTCGATGCAAAATAAAAGAAATTTCGGCAGCATCATACTAAGTTTATACGTTCAACAAACTAATCATTACAAATAATTATATTATACGCAATCTTTATTTTAATATAACATATTCTATTCATATTTATCAATTAAAAATGGATATTTTATATATTTTAAAAAATATAAACATTTACAAAATTATTGAAAAAGATAAATTAATTAAATTGTAATTTAATATCATAATTTAAATTATTAGTTGTAAACATAACATTATAAACATATTTATTATAAATTTTAATAATTTATATAAGTGAATTCAACTAGTGAAGTGTTTTTCTTCGTATGATCGTGATGATGCTCTCCAACTAAGGAAACTAGGCTATTTAACCATATTCTTATTAGATAATATTAGTAAAAGTATATGCACTATAAGTTCACTTTTTTATGATAATAAAAAAGAAAAAATATTATTATTATTACTGTTATTATTATAATTATAAATTAAATCAAATAATTTTTATAAATTTATTTTTAAAAGTTTTTAATTTATTTTATAGATAGTTTTATAATTAACAAATTATTAAATTAAAAAAACGGTTAAATTCAAAAAATAATCATTTAAATGGTAAAATTGATAAAATAATTATTTTAATTTTAAAAGATATTTAAAGGATAAAATTAGAAAATAAATGTGAACACCAAAAGAAAAATCTCATATATATAGATGTAGATAATTTCTACCATCAAGTAAACTTTTACAAGTTTTCTACATTAATTTCGCAATTTCAAGATTAAATAATATTTTTAGATATTTGATTGCATAATTTTTAAATATTAACTTTTTAAAAATAAAATAATGAATGTGTTGATAAAATAAAATAATATTAACCCATTTTTGAAAAAGTTAACGTAATTAGATTAAAAATACTATATTTATTTATTTTCAAAGTTTAGGGACCAAAATATATCGAAGTTTCAGATTGAGACGAATTCTAATTTTCAATCAAAGTTTAGAGAATAAAAACATATTTAACCCAATAAAATTTATGAAAGTGCAAGATAACCAAATTGAATGAAAATTGTGAATGCACTCTTACATGTAGAGTGGTGGCAACGATGATGGTGACACAAATCAACGGAAGAACATTTGTGATGATTATAGGTCTTCAAAGAGAAAGTTCATTGAGAAGATAAAATAATATTAATGAAATACAAGTTAAACTCACATAAAATATTGATATATTATAACATAAAATTTTAAGATAATATTTTGTGACATAAAATTTATAAATCTTTGTATGCTACTTAACTTTTTTTATTTCTATCAAATGTAAGATTTAGAGTTGCACTTAATCCCAATATCAAGAGCTTTGGAGGAATTTTATTGGCAACACAAGTCTCATGGTAACGGCAAAGAGCAACCATGCAACTAAAATGGACACCATGACGATGACAACACAACAATGATGGTAGAGCACTTGACAACAATGGAGGTGAGTGTTAGAATATGAATCAAACCAGATCAATTACAAAATAGCAATAAACTCCTATAATAATTGATTGATACCTGATCTTCTAAATGTAGAGCATCTACAAGTTCTCTCTTGATTTATTTTTCTTCTAATATGGAGAAAGAGAATGAAGCAGGCAAAATACATCTCGTATTCATAACCATGATCTTTCATGTAACTTTTTGTCATTTACTTACTTAATTTTAATAATTTGGCCCCTTCACCGAATTATAATATTGTTGATATTTACACATTTAATATATCATGACATGTATACTTAGCCATAGATTTAATTAATAAGACCACTTTAATACTTAGACTAATAATATAATGACACTAATACATTTAATTATATATATATATATAACAAAATATAAAGTATGAAAAATTGACAATATAAAAAATTATTGGTTACTAAAATAGTTACTATTATGAATAAAAAATTATAATTACTTCCTAAATTGGTGTCTAAAATTTAGTTACAAAAGTTTTGACTATCAAAGAAAATTGGTCACTAAACATTTGTTACAAATGTTTCTGCTACCAAAGAAATTGATTTTTAAATTAGTTTAATAATTAGTGATCAATTATGATTTTTTTCTATTTTAATAACTAATAATTTTTCTTTTTGAAAATTGATATCTAAATTACTCATTATAGTAACTAACAAATTTTTTTATTATTAATGAAAGATTTTCTTGTAATTACGTGATGTTTCATTTACTCTATAATTTGGTTTATTTGTTTTTCAATCCAAAATAGGTGATGTCTTTCATTATTTCTTTTTCCTACTACATGATGGCCGTAGTTTGGCTCATTTATGAACATGGTGATTGACAGTAAGCCACGTTTAAACCACAAGTCCGAAAAAGAAAATGTAGATGAAAGTTGATGAGGGTCCTTGTGTATGGTTTTTGATTTGACATGCATGTGCATGTTTGGAATATGAAGATTTAGGTAACCCTAATACTACGTGTAGAACGTAGAACCCAAGATCTAACCAGCAAAAGGGGTCCCAAACCATGTGACTAAAGCTTTGCAAAAGTTAAGTTCCCTCCAGCACCTTCATGGCTTAAAGCATTGAAAAGATGCATAAACTGTTTGCCACGACAACTAATGTGTCAACCAATCCATCTACTCTGTCTTTCAGGCACGACTTCCCTCCAACAACTACATTAATACTCTCACCTACTCTTCTGTCCTTCTAGGTCCTTTCCCTCGTACAACTTTCTCTCGTTACCAAGACAACTTCAGGGATTCAAAACAAAGATCGCAAGGGGCATGAATTAGGAGACAAAACTCATCAATTAATTATAACTCTGTCCAACACTTGCTTTTTTTACTTTAATCCATATCATCCTTGTTAGATCTCCCAAGAAGATTCAGCTAACATTGTGACATTAATTCAACGATGTTCTACTTTCTTGGGATATCCTGGTACATCCATGTTCCCATTTTTATGATTGGAAATGGGAACCAGTGTAATCTTCCATTCTTATCCATTTGTTAAGAATTTAAGTATAAAGTCTCTCGAGTAAAAAAAAAAAAGTTAATTAGTATATAAGAAAAATTGTTAGTATCTTGTCATTAGTGAAATGGTGAAGAGAAAAATTGTTAGTATCTTGTCATTAGTGAAATGGTGAAGAGAAGATAATGATAGAAGATATTTTTCCTCTTATACTATGTTAAGAAGTGAACTAGTATAACTCAATCCTAATAAATCGACTTATAAGGTGAGATTTGCACTTCCTTATATATTATGAAATTGGTTGATGTGAAACTTCTAATACACCCTTTTCATGTCGAG
>Ga0214542_1012490_pt1 | contig 10906 bp, 6 predicted proteins | sample CNSS1metaG_FD_160096 | JGI IMG/M metagenome (GOLD analysis project Ga0214542, IMG submission 160096) | Root nodule microbial communities from cowpea collected in UCLA plant growth center, Los Angeles, California, USA - CNSS1 | ecosystem: Host-associated > Plants > Roots > Nodule | place: USA...
TTGAAACTGTAATACAATGTGCGAAATTCGAATTTCTTTCCTACTATACTTTTGTTCTTCTAAAAAATCAACCCATAGATACCTTATAGACAGAAGTTACACTTTCCACATATATATATATATATAGTTCATGTACAAAGATGGAGTATGACGTGAATCCAACCAACTGTAGTAGTAAAGCAATGAAAGAGCAGTGATAGTGATTGAGCGGAGCATGAGACTAGTGACCCGAACCTCTTCTGCTCGGCCCCGAGGACATGGTTTGGAATTGGTTCTCAGACAAAACCCTGTTGGTGTTGGGCTTGTCTGTGATGACTAAGGTGATGAGAAATCGAAGGACTTTGAGAGGGTGGTGAGGGGCGTTGGTAGGTGGTGGTGATGGTGGAAGGGGTCTAGAGTGTACATGGGTTGGGTAAGTGGCAGCGAGAGCGGTGAGGAACAGTAGAAGTAAAACAGAGAGCCTCATATTCTAGAGAAGGGAGAAGGGTTGGTGCAGCTTCAAGGTTTGAACCTTGAAGTGCTTTATTCGGAAACGAAAAGGGTGGAGATAAAAAGATCGGTGTGGTGTGGGATCTGGAGAAGGAGAAGTGAAGGGGGTTTACATATTAAGGGGGGAAGGAGGAAAGAAGGGAAAAATGAACGGTGAAGGGGTTTTGGGTGTGGGACCTATTGGAGGGAGTTGTTGACTGAAAGTGTTTGATGGTATGAATGAAGAAGTTGAGAGAGGGTCCAAAATTTGACTTTGGCATATGTGAGTTCGCTCCTACTGGGTTGGAAATAATGAGGGTCCAATCATTCCCAAGTTTCTGGTGCGTAGCGGAGGCATAAGTGGGAGTGGAATCAACACCCTAAGGTGATTAGCAGCGGAGTGTTTGGACTTGGTTAACATCCTCACAAATTGCACTTAAAGGAAAGGTGGGAAGATTCTGCGTTGTGAACTTTGTGTCGCTAGGAAAACAATTTATAAATTTGCGTTGTCGAGAGGAAAGTATTAAGGGGTGGGGATTGTAGCAGAATTGACCGGTGTAAGCGTGGACAGATCAGTGGAGGGAGATGGAGGGGTGTGGGAGGTGTGTGTGTTCCCTCATTTATTCTTTTCCTTCACTTTTCGCAATTGATGGACGACAGAATGGTGCATCAAAGCTCAAGATAACCAGAATCCTCAATTCGTGGTTTCCAGTTTATTTTTAAAAAATTCAAAGGGCCGCAGTCTTCACGAATCTCGGTTTCTTTACCTACAAGGAAATCGAATGGAATATGTATTTTTCCCATCCACATTATTAATATTACATAAAATCCATCACTCCCACAATTACCTAATAAATCAAATAAAAATCTTCCTCCCTTCTCTTCTCTTCTCTTCTCTTCTGTCTCACTCCTCGCTTCAATCAGTCCACAATATCACATTTTCAGAAACCTTTTTTTTCCTATCACTATACAATCCATAACCTAACTTTATATTCCTTTTCTTTAACAAATCAAATAATCTATGTATACACCATTACAAACTCTCATTTTTACCCCTAAATGGAGGTGGGGGTAAAAATGAGTTTCATAATTCCTTGTGAAAGATCATTCTTTTATCACTCATGCATTACTGAATCAAAGAATGATCAGAAATTCGACACAGATTTCACAACAATAAGGTAGTTTTATACGAAACAGTAACTCTGAATATGGACCAGCTAACATATCAAAGAATAGGGGGAATCATATCCCTATATACATAGTTGTATCATACAAAATCCAGCAACTGCTAGGCACCACTCAAAATAGAAACTTACCAAAGCTTCAAGAACAATATACTCGACAGTCTCCAAATCTAAAGAAAAGAGAGAGAAAAATAGGATGATGAGTCATCAAAACTCTGTAAGAGACTCACGACAAAACAAAAAACATAGGTAGATATTGCACTGAGTTTAAATTTAAATATGAAATTAAGGAGAAAAAAAAAGAAAGGAAAAAGAAATGTAAGATACGAAATATATCGATTTGTAAGTCAATACTTCAGCACAAGACAGCACATTCATGAATATAAAGGAAAGTCAAAACCACCAATAGTAATATTTTACGTGAGTCATCTTATAATAGTCAATGTCACAAAAACTTAAAAATTTTATGTGGGTTAGTGGTTCTACTTTTATATAATGTGGGTCGGTTCTACTATTTTTTCCTGTGATTAAAAAAGTTCTAACTATTAATAATTTCTAACAATATTTAACATGTCTACCATGTACTATTGTGATATTAATTAGTACATTTTTTTTCCTTCATTTATAATATTATAAGAAATTCGTGAATTATCTATTCGTTGATAATAAAAAAAATCGTCAATAATTTGCTTGTACCACATGTTATCGATGGATAAAAATTTGGTGATAGAGTGGTTATTGATAAATTTTACTAACTGATATTATGATTCACCAATAATTATCAATGACAAAAAATTCATCTATTAATACTTTTTTATAAATATTCGTTGATAATTACCGACAATTTTTATTCATTGATAAAATTTCTCAAAAATCACGATCGAATCTTCTTTTCTCTCCTCTACTTTCTCTTCTTTATCCTTCTTTTTCTTTTTCTTTCTCTTCTCCTCTTCACCACGCCTCCATTGCTGCATCACCTCAGACGTTTTCCTTCTCATCCTCTTCCTCTTCCTCTTTTTCTTCCTCTCTTTTTTTTTCTTTCCTTCTTCTTCTTTAGTCTCTCCTCCTCCTCCTCTCTTCCTCGTCGCGCCTTCACCGCCAGTCAACTGTCATCACCTCTGACTCTTCCTCCTCCTTTTCTTTCTCTTCCTCTTCCTCTCCTTTCTCCAACTCCTCTATAACTCCAACAACCATCGTTGTCGCAATTTTGCATCACCATCGCACTTCCACATCATTACTAATTTGTCATCATGACGCCTTCGTTGTCGTTGTCGTCATGCTTTCATTGTCTCCGTAGATTCCATCCTCCTCCTCCGACCCCCTTTTTTTCCACCTCATAATTTATGTTGAAGACACATTATTGACACGTTAATTAAAAACAACACATAAGCAAACCTAGTCATTGTTCATTTAACAATCATTAACGTTGTTATCGATTATAGTCAAATTGTTGCTATTTTTCAAAATTAGGGATCCAATTTAGTCAAATAAAAAAAATGAGACCTACTTGAAATTGTTACAAAAATGGAGACCTCTAAAATAATTTAACTTTGATCAGATTGTAACTTGTTACAATTAAAAATAAATAAAAATCTATATACTTATATATTGTAAGTTTTGTCTTGGTAGTGTCATAGAACCCACAATGAAAACATAAACAAGTATATGATCACAAGTAACAGTCCTACTACTTTTCTTTCAGTTACTGTTGCTGAAGATTAAATTGTTTGAAAACCAATTAATTTCAATCATTGTGAAGTATAAAGAAACAAGCATGGGCAAAACTTATATTGGATAATGTGCCATTTGTCAAAATTATATTGTAAATATAAAACTAGTTTATCAAATAGTTTTACTTTTGTTTTCTTAATAAATATATTTAACATGGTGTTTATCAAACTTTCTTTCATATTTTAATTAGAATACACTAAATATACAAAGGATTTATATAACTACTTGTCATATATAAAAAGTTTTTATCTTGCGGCGGGTTATGATTTAGATGTTCACACATTATAAGAATTATTCCAACAATAATCGCTTGCAAAAAGTAATCATAATTATTAATTAGCGAAATTACAATGTCATATATGGATTTGGTCTCTAATATAATGGGTTAGAGAAAAGTCACGAAGGAAAAAATATATGATAAAAAAATTTAATTTTTAAATAATGGTTTTATATAGTACATGATGTTTAATTATTTAATTATAGAAAAAAAATACATAGACTAAATATTAAAATTGAACTCTTATTTTGGTATTAATTGAATTTATATTAAAATATTTTTTATTCAAATGAAAGCTGATCTTTTTTTCACTATATATTCTCCAATTGCTTTTAAAATTCAAATCTAAAATATAAATTTTAAAATAGGTTAAATGTGAGTTACATTCATAATACTTTCAACAGTATTAGTCTTCAATCTAATGGATTTGAGATACTTGTAGGAAGAAGAAAAAAATATGAAATTGAAGCGAAGTGTGAGAACCTAAATTGTGGAGAATTGGGCATTTGCAATTGAGCAATTAGTATATAAGGATGTGTTTTATTTGCATTTAATGGATACTTGGGCATTTGCAATTGAGGCAATTGCACGTACCGAAATGCCTATTAATGAAATTTATGGTCAGGTTTGTTAGATACTTTAAATTGCATGCACTCTATATATGGATTTACTCTATTTTTGGGTTGTTAGACTGAGGATCGTATATCTCATCATTTTCACTTGTTCATTCAGTTAATTACGGGGTATTATATCTGTCTCGTTTTCGTTTTTAGTTCTTATAGTTATTAGAGTTTAACAAATTACAGACTTTTTTTCGTAAGTTACTACATTAAGCTGGTATTGACCGGGATATTTTTGTTTGTGGAAAAGTCCAATTTCATATATATCCTTTTTTAAATGATTTTCAATAAATATTATTGTGAGTTATTTTTGAAGTTGAAACACCACTACTAAAACGATACATTTTTTTTTTAAAATTTGTTATTAGAAAACACTTAGTTATGAATAATTGTTTACAAGAATTTGCTACCAATTTTTTTTGTAAAATATTTTGCACAAAACGTTTTTCGTAGAAAATTGTAAAAAATATTTACAAATTTTATAATTTTATAAAAAATAATTATCTATGAAAGAATTATCTACCAATTAAAATTCATAAAAAAAATAACAAAAAAAAGTTTTCTTTCAAATTTTTATAACAAATTTGCAAAAAGTCCTTTAAAATATTATAAATTCTAGTAGTGCACATACGTAGACTTTAACAAAAAAATTAGTTCTAAATCCTTATGTGCAATGACGGATCTTGACCCAAAGTATTGGAGGAGCTAGAGTAATATAATTTTTTATAATTTGATTAGATCATTAGTATAACACTTTAAAGAATGACTCTTCTATAAAATAATTGGATCCTTAGATTGGATAATTAGTATAATACTTTAAATGCTTTGAAAGATGTGAAGAAGAATAAAAAAAAGTATAATTTATCTTGTTTTCATCTTGACGTATAACTTCCCTTCTATTACTTATACAAAATGAATCTATTATCTTATTGTTCATTGATATATCTTTTTTTAAAATATATTAAAAAATAATTTATCATAATCTAATAAAAGATTGAGAAACATAATTATTAGAAGAAAAATATATTACAATCAATTCATAATTAAAAATCGACGGTAAAAAATACATAATACATTACTTTTTGCTTCTATAATCATAAAAATCAGTATACAAAAGGCTCATGAGATAAAAAATAATTTTAATAACTATTAAACTAATATTTCATCATCAAGTAAGGCAAGAGAGAGTTACATTTTTTTTTCTTCAAGAAACGAAGAAAATAAATGAGAAATGAGAGCAAAAATAATGGATATGTCACTAGTGCAGAATTGCATTTTTACCTGCCTTATAGGCCTCGGTTGGCAAGGAACCGAAACATATAACGGCGTAGTGGCATTTTTGCAATTCCAGACAACTTTTATGTCTCGGTTCAAGAAAAACCCAAAGCCAAAAGGGGTTATAGGCTTCGGTTCAAAAAAAACCGGTGCCAAAAGGTGCTTATATGCTTCGATTGAACAGACCCGAAGCCAAAAACGTAGCTAGAAATTTCAAAAATGCCACTAGTCATTACGTCTTTGGCCTCGGGTGGCACTGAACCGGGGCCAAATAAGGCTATATGCCTCGGTTATTAATTGAACCGAGGCCATATAGTTTAATTAGGGCACAAAAACACGAACCCCTCTACTACTTCCTCGCGCGCCGCTGCATCTTCTCCATCTCTCTCTGTGTCTCGCTAGTCACCAGACCTGATCAAACCTGAGAACCCAAATCGCGAGCCCCAATCGCGGATCCAGATCGACGAAGAAATCGTTCTCGTCGTTCGTCGCAATGGATGCGCTGGTTCAGGCGAGTTACAAGCATGGTGGCTGTGCGAATCTATGGTGGTCGGAGAATTTGGTCCGCGTGCAGGTTGCTTCGTGATGGTGGCGGCTTGCTCGAGCATGGTGCTGCTGCTGCCATGAGTGGTGCGCAAGGAAGCAGGTAACAGGTGTTGGTTTGTCAAACGTGAAGTACTTCTCAGAGGCGAGCACAGCAGGAGAACGCATAATGGAAGTGATAAAAAGGGTTCCGAAGATCAATTCAGACAACATGGGTGGGGAGATTCTGGAGTCATGGCGAAGTTGAGTTTGAGAATGTGAGCTTTGTGAGCCCCAATCGCGGATCTAGATCGTCGCCTCTGAGACGAAGAAATCGTTCTCGCCGTTCATCACAGTAGATGCGCTGGTTCAGGCGAGTTGCAAGCATGGTTGGTGGCTGCGCGAATCTGTGGTGGCCAGAGAGTTTGGTATGCGTGTAGGTTGCTTCGTGATGGTGACAGCTTTCTTGAGCATGGTGTTGCTGCTGCCATGAGTGGTGCCGCAAAAAATTTAATTAAAAAAAAATATTTTTACCATATGGCTTCGATTCTCGTGGCCCCGAGGCAGAAAAGGAACCCTATGGCTCTGGGTAACAACCGAGGCCAAAAGGGGTCCCCAATATGCCTCGGTTCCAAACCCGAGGCAAAATGAGAAAAATAATCGAGGCAAAAAGCCCTTACTGCACTGGTGTGTGTCTAACTTCATTTTTTCCCTTCAAAAAAAAAAACATATGAGAGTGAGAGATGAGTACAATTTTATGAAAAAATAAAAAGATAATGACAGAAGAAAATAAAAATATCTTAATAAATGTTTAGTTTAATTACCCTTTCAGTTACTATTTCCAAAGATGAGTCTCAAATTAGTTCTAATTTTTTAGTCACAATTTTATATTTTTAGACAAAAACAGAGATCAAAAGAATAATTAAACCTAAATATTTTTATTTTTTATTATATTTAATTTTATGTTTTTATTACTTATTAACATTAAATGTTGTATTTTATAAAAGAAATAAAAAGATATATTTTAATTTCTATCAATTTATAAAATATACAATCTATAATTTTAAAAATTTAAATTTTTTAAAAATTTCAAATATATGTATATAATTTAAAATAAAAAATAAAAAGCATTTGGGGGCCATGGCCCCTCATCTATAGCATGATAATCGGGTCTTAATCTTTTCGACCTATTAATATTTACAATTTTATTATAAATATGGACAAGGTAAGTACTTTTGTTGGAAAAATCTAAAATATAATAAATAACGAAGCAAAAGCAAAATCCATATCAAATATGTCCTAAATAAATAATATATAAGATAATAGAATGCATATAACAGAAAAGGAGGAACAAACAAACACCAAAATTTTGTAAAGTGGGAAAATCTCAATATAGAGGAAAAATCCACTAGACCTAGTCCAGTAAAATAAATAATATATAAGATAATAGAATGCATATAACAGAAAAGGAGGAACAAACAAACACCAAAATTTTGTAAAGTGGGAAAATCTCAATATAGAGGAAAAATCCACTAGACCTAGTCCAGTAAAAACTTCCACTAATAATAATTAATGGATACACCATAAGTTATTCTGGAGATTTCAAGATCAACAGAGCATTATTCTCTGTACCAACAAAGGTGATCCAAACCCCAATTGATACTTTAAATAAACAACAAAGAACCCCAATATATGAAATATGGAATAAAATATTTTCATTTTTTAAACTTAACCATTTTTTAATTAAAAAATTACCTACAAAATAAATAAAAACTATTTGCATTAAATTTATAAAAATAATTTATATTTAATTTTTAATTATAATAATAAAAATAATAATAATTTTATTATATTTATTATATAAAAAATAAACACACACACAATATTTTCACTGGAATATATATATTAGGAAATAAATTATGAATCTATACCTAAATAAACGGGGAGAACTTTCATTAATATTCTTTTGTTATTTTGTGTCTTCATTTATACGATTCACATTATCATAAAATCTTAAGATATCTTTCATATATTTTATCACTCAATTCTTACACTACATTTTTCAATATTATATCATTGTCATTATTATTTATTATTATCATCTCATTCTAATCTCACATTTTGTTCATCCCACTCCACACATTTATTATCGAATTTAAACATTTTATGGGAATAAAACACTAAAATTTATAAAATTTTAGTGAATATATGTTACTTATTAATCATTATTATTGAATTTTATTTAAATATTTTTATAAAAATCAAATGACTAAGATTAAGTTATTCATGTGAGAAATATTAACCACAGATTAATTGTATAAAATCTTAGGACTGGATATTGATTAAAATAAATTTTGAACGAGTCTGATATCGTATGAAATTTGTTCTGTATAATTTATTATTATTTCTAATGAATGTGAGATCTACCGAAAAAATTTTGTTTGTACCCCTTTCTTCTTTAATTGACCTATACTTTAGTTATATATTCTTATTAAAGAGAACAACAACTTCAATCTCAAGGGTCATTTTACTTCTTTAAACTCCTTATTTCAGATTTGCATTTTTAACTCCCAACTTAAGGTACATGTTCGTTTTGAATAATCAATATTGAATATAAATTCAAATTAATTATCGCTTTTAAATTATATTACATACTATTTGTCGACCTTCTATTACACTAAAATAAAAAATTTTATTTATTTTAAAATTGATAATTTTTTAAAAGTAATTACGGAAAATTGTGTGGTAAACAAAAATATTGGATTAAGTATATTTTTAGTTCTTAAATTTATTTTTCTATTTTAAAAAATAAATATTCGGACTAAATTGAAACAAATAGAGTGGGGACTAAATTGAAACAAATAAATATAGTACTAAATTGAAACAAATAGACACATGTGGAGACTAAATTGAAATAAAGACATGACACTTGACATATACCTTGCCACGTGGCGGTAACTTACCACATGTAATTGACACGTGTCACACTAAGGATTTAACACGTATAATTTTTTTTAATTACAAAAATTAAAAAAAAAATAAAAAAGGTTAAAAAAAACAAAGGCTGACACGTGACACACTGTTAATGTCGTTAATATTTTTTTTTTAAAAAGGACATAATTAAAATAATTTTTCAAAAGTTGAGACGAAATTGAAACCTTTTTAAAAAGGAGTACTAAATTAAAACTTCTGAATAAAAATGAGGTACTATTCCACTAATTAAGGTTATACTATATTATCAAAGGTCAGGAAGTAACAACGGTTGAAGATCAGTCTTTATTTCTTTTCCTGCGTTAGTTTTACATAAACAAAATAAGCTGGAAAAATGAAAAAACAAAAAAGTTTCGATTAGGTGACTAGAATTACATGGCAGCGTGGGCGTTTGAATGGAGAGGCTTGGAGTTTTGGCGGGGTTGCTACTAGTGTGTGTTGAAGTAGGGAAGATAGAATTTAAATAAAATGAATATATAATTAAAATTATTAAACCAATATTATAGTTTTTTCTTAATATACTAGAATTAAAATATGTCAATACTAATTATTTTGAAATAACCGTTTACTCTAAAATAAATTATAAACCATGAATTTAGTGATACATGGAGTAGTATAAATTAGGTAAAAATGAAAGCAACGAACGAAAAGTAAAGTAAAATTTTAGAAAGGAATGAATCGACTACGGACAATGAATGAGAAGTAAGGAGATGTTACAGGAAGCAGAAAAGGAAGGGAGTGACTAACATAGATATAACTTAAAGTTGGTACTTTGAAAGGGGAAACAAATCACAAATAGGTAGTGGGCACCATTAATCATCCCTGCGAATATTTTCTTCAAAGTCTTAAAGAGTGGCTAGTTTTCACCACCCACGATTCCTTTCACAGACAACAACATCTCTAATCAAACATCTACATTACTTATTTCTTTACTACATTCGGGGTTTGGTTTGGTGGGCCACGCGATTTTGCTGTTTTTTTTTTTTATTATTATTATTAAAGAGTGCTAGATTAATGAAAAAAAAAAGACTTAATAAATTTTTTTTTTCAATATTTGAAAAGTTTATTTAATGTGATTTTTTTATTTTTTTTATCTGTAATTAAGTTTATAATTGTGATTCTGTTAAATTAATATTAACACGGTTGGATGGTGATCAAATGCAGTGATTTTGAGTTTCTTAAACCCTTCGTTTGTTTCTCTACTCACTACACTTTAAGCCGCCTCCGGAGATAATTGCTCTTTTAGTCCAACATCAATTTAACGAAAATTATTCTCTTTTAAATAAAACAAGGACCGAAGTAAGGAGAAAAATTATTAAGAAATCAAACATTAGGCAAAAGGAATATATTAAGTCAAAAAATAAATAATGTTATTTCGATTTTCTTAAAAGAAATGGAGATAACTTGAGACGAAGAAAAGATTGTGATATCATAAAACAATTCAATCGAACAAAAAATGAAAACAAAATGATTCAAAAGAAGAAAAAAAACCGATAAATTGAAGAAACTTAGTTAGTTAGACGAAAATAACTCAAGCGAACAACCTAAAAGCCAAAAACAGGCTACTTTTTATCCAATTATATAGCTTTTTATTTGATTTAGAAAACTAGTTTAATTTAATAAAAACTTATATTTATTTTATGTTTTGTTATGGGATATTTTAATATTACCCACTTCAAATTATTTTTACCATATAATTTATTATTCATTCAATATATTCAAAGAAAAATTAAATATAATTTATTATTCATTCAATATATTCAAAGAAAAATTAAAGAGTGTATTGAACTGTGATTTTAAATTTAACAAAAATGTTTGTGAGTTTTAAAACAATATAT